>Ga0233361_1000002_pt1 | contig 48850 bp, 35 predicted proteins | sample ElkDunMinimDraft_21_FD_180678 | JGI IMG/M metagenome (GOLD analysis project Ga0233361, IMG submission 180678) | Fecal eukaryotic communites from dung pellets of Tule Elk in California, USA - Elk Dung C0 | ecosystem: Host-associated > Mammals > Digestive system > Large intestine > Fecal | place...
AAGGAAAGGTGCGCCTACTTGTTGGGCGTTGGTGGCAACCGTGTCGAGCGATATGTAAATGTCGCCATTCACGCGTGTGCGCGTGGTATAATCAAAGGTGATGACGTCGGTATAGTAGTCGTGCTGGAGAAACTCTTGATTGACGGCAAGGATCTTCTCGTCGTCGCAGAAGATATAGTTGAGGTCGCCCACAGAGTAGCCGTATTGAGCTGCGGTGCTCTTGATCCATTGCTCGACTTTGCGGAAGTCGACAGTTGACAATAGAGAGTTGATAGTTGACAATTGACAGTTGGCAGTTGAGATGTTGTCGAAGTGGAAAGTGATCATGTTCGTGTTTAGTGAACGCGGCAAAGCCGCTACTGTTTAGTGTTTAGTGTGATTAGCCGAAGAAGATGTTGGCGACGGTGAAGGCGGCGATGACGCCGATGAGGTCGGCGATGAGGCAACAAACGACTGCGTGGCGGGTGTCCTTGATGCCGACACTGCCGAAGTAAACGGCTAAGACATAGAAAGTGGTGTCGGTGGTGCCTTGCAGTATGCAGCAGAGGCGACCAACAAGCGAGTCGGCACCGTGGGTGGTCATCGCCTCAATCATCAGTCCGCGTGCGCCACTGCCCGAGAGGGGCTTCATGATGGCAGTAGGTACGGCAGCGGAGAGGTCGGGGTTGATGCCCACGAGGGAGAAGAGGTGTGCGAGCCCTTGTTCGAGCAAGCCCATGGCTCCGCTGGCGCGGAACATACCCACCGCTACGAGGATGGCGATGAGGTAGGGGATAATGCCGATGGCCGTCTTGAAGCCGTCTTTAGCTCCGTCGATAAATGCCTCATATACATTGACTTTCTTGACCGTAGCTTGAATGATAAACCAGCAAATGACACCGAGCAGAATGACCGCTGCGATGAGGGCAGAGAGTGCGGAGAGTGTCTCTTCGGGCAGGCGTTGTGCGAGGACAAGCAACAGCACTACGAGGGCGGTGAGGGCGAAGAGTACGCCCAACACGACTTTGTCCCATATCTTGATTTTTTGCGCTGCACAGCAGGCGAGTAGTCCGCCGAGGGTAGCAAAATAGGTGGCTATGAGGAGTGGAAGAAAGACGTCGGCTGGGTTGGCAGCGCCCAGTTGTGCGCGGTATGCCATGATGGTAGTAGGGATGATGGTCAGTCCGCTGGCACCAAGTACGACGAACATGATCATGGCGTTGGAAGCCTTGGATTTATCTGTGTTGAGCGTTTGAAGTTCGCCCATGGCTTTGAGCCCCATGGGGGTAGCGGCATTGTCGAGCCCGAGCATGTTGGCGGCGAAATTCATGAACATGGTGCCATAGACGGGGTGGTTGTTTGGTATCTCGGGGAAAATGCGGCGGAAGAATGGTGCGACACCACGCGAGAGGGTGTTGACTACGCCACCTTGTTGTCCAATATTGAGAATACCCATCCAGAGGGCAAGCACACCAGTAAGTCCGATGGAGATTTCAAAACCATTCTTGGCAGAGGCGAAGGTGGAGTTGAGAATCTCGGAGAAGATTTCACTTTGCCCAAAAAAGAAAAATTGCACGCAGCCCATGATGACTGCGAGAAGAATAAGTCCTATCCAAATATAGTTGAGCAACATAAGAGTTCTAAAGTTTTTAGTGCGGCGTGCCGCGGTTCTAAAAGTTCTAATTTTGCTACAAAGGTACAACTTTTTTTGCATATGTCAAAAAAAAATAGTACTTTTGCACGCCTTTATGAAGAAAAATGTGTATTTATATCGTGTGAGCTCGTGGTTGAAGCACCAACTGACTGCCCGAAATACGGGTGGGCATGGTGTGCATTCACCCTATTTGTTTGAGTGGGTGAGGATGGTGATGAGCGATAAAAACACGTACTATGTTTGGGATGAAATCGAGGAACTTCGGCAAGAAATGCTGAAAGACACGAGGGAGTTGGAGTTTGTGGATTATGGTAGCGGAAAACTGAAAGGTGAAAACGGAGAGAGGAGAAGGGTGTGTGATATAGCGAGGGGGAGTCTAGCAAGGAGAAAAGATGCACAATTGTTGGCGCGATTGGTGGGGTGGTTAGGGAGACCCCTCTTGACTTCCCCTTCGAGGGGAGGAATTGGCGATGAGGCGTCAGAAGATAGGAAAGGGTTGACGATTGTGGAGCTGGGGACGAGTTTGGGCGTGACGACAGCATACTTGGCGGCGATGGATAGCAGAAATAAGGTGCTGACCTATGAGGGCTGTCCTGCGGTGGCTGAAGTAGCACGGGCGAACTGGGAGAAGTTGGGATTGAGTAATATAGCGTGCGTGGTGGGGGAAATTACAGTTGACAGTTTACAGTTGGCAGTTGACAGGTTGAGTGGGATAGATGTGGCGTTTATTGATGCGAATCATACATATGAAGCGACATTGACCTATTTCAACGCGCTTGCTTCGCGTGTGCACGAGAAAAGTGTGGTAGTGGTGGATGATATTCACTATAATGAGGATATGGAAAAAGCATGGAAGGCGATTTGTGCGGATGAACGGGTGACGACTACGATGGATTTGTATAGGATGGGATTGGTGTTTTTTGATAAACATTATTGGCGAAAACACTACAAAATGCGCATTTAATTTTAATTAGGCTATCTTCGGGGTATCTTCGGGATATCTTCGGGGTGGCGTGTGGTAATAAAAGCAACTGCAAAAATGAAAATTTACACAAAAACAGGCGACAAAGGAATGACCTCGTTGGCGACGGGCAAACGGGTAAGTAAAGCGGATGTGAGACTGGATGCATATGGCACTGCGGATGAGTTGAATAGCTTTTTTGGTTTGTTGCGTAATTCGCTCAAAAACAGTGGGATAAATTGCGCTGACAAACTGGATAAGGACTTGTGCTGGGTGCAAAATAGGTTGTTTGATTTAGGGGCAGTTTTGGCAGGGGCGGACATGGAGTTTAAGGCGGAAAATGTGTGCCAATTAGAGGGTTGGATAGATGAGATGGATGCAGAATTGCAGCCTCTTCGTGCGTTCGTTTTGCCAGGTGGAAACGAGCAGGTAGCCTTGTGTCATGTGTGCCGCACGGTGGCGCGTAGATTGGAGCGATTGATGGTGGCAATGGGATGTGAAGGCAATGCTGAGGTCTGGTTGCGCTTTGTGAATCGAATGAGCGATTATTGCTTTGTTTTGGCTCGATTTGTTGGGCAAAAGATGGAAATAGAGCCACTAGTTTGGGAAAAATAGCGAAAAAGTGAGAAAAAATTTGCATATATGGGATTTTTTTACTACTTTTGCGCCCTATTTTGTAATTTAGTGCATAGTATGCACCTTTGAGTTATGTATTGGACTTTAGAATTAGCTACGAAAATTGAGGATGCTCCATGGCCAGCAACAAAGGATGAGTTGTTGGATTACGCTATGCGTACAGGTGCTCCATTAGAGGTGATAGAGAACCTCCAAGAGATAGAGGATGATGAGGAAATGTACGAGTCGATTGAGGATTTGTGGCCTGATTATCCAACAAAAGAGGACTTCTTTTTTGACGAAGAGGAGTATTGATGCTTTGTTGAAAGGAAGTAAAGCGGTATGTTGAGACGCTATATTGTTCTTTGTTTAGGTTGGTTGTTGTGCGTTGGTATTGTAAAGGCACAATTTGATCCGCAGATAGGACAATATATGTTTATGCAGGCGACCTATAACCCCGCTGCGGTGGGAGATGGTGAGTTGATGCGTGTATATGGTAGCCATCGTATGGATTTTACGGGGATTGATGGTGCGCCGATGACAACATATTTTTCGTTTTCTTCGCCGTTTACGATTGGGAAAACGATGCATGGCGCAGGTGTGCGCTTTGTGAATGACCAGTTTGGTTTGTTTTCGAATCAAAGTTTGTATGCGGGATATGCTTACAAATTGCGATTGGGCAAGGGGTATTTGAGCATAGGAGCTGAATTGGGATTTATGAACTTGAGTTTTGCGGTGGATAGTGTGGATCTTGGGGATGGAAATGATGATTATCACGTGGGGAGTGATGAGGCAGTACCAAATACTTCGGGAAGTAGTGAAAAGGGCGCTTCGGGAATGGGGTTTGATTTAGGAGTAGGTGTGTATTATTCGGCAGCAAGTTGGTGGGCAGGCGTGAGTTATGGGCACGTAACGAATCCAACCTTGCAGTGGTCAGATAAGTCGTCGATTAGAGTGCGAGGGACGTTGTATGCGGCTGGAGGATATAATTGGCGGTTGAAGAATAAGGATTGGGTATTGATGCCAAGTGCGATGTTGCAAACGGATTTTAGGGCATGGGATGTGAATTTGACCATGTTGGCGCAACTGAGAGAGCGATTTCGTTTTGGTTTGGGATACCGAATAGCAGGTAGTGTGAATGTGATTTTGGGTGTGGATATCATCAATGGGTTGCAGTTGGGATATACTTATGAGATGCCTGCAAACAACTTATTGAAAGAGAGTTATGGTTCGCATGAATTGTATTTGGCATACGGATTTAACGTGCTGAAACCTAAGCGAACGAATAAATATAAAAGCATAAGATATTTATAAAACAAATTAGATATGAAGCTATTAAAATTATTGCCAATTTTAGTTTTAGTTTGCTGTATGGTAGGATGTAATCCTCCTGCAGGTGAATTGGTAGGAGCAGCAAAGAGTTCTCAATTTCAAGAGGCGCATCCTTATGGGATGGTGTTTTTGCGTAAAGGATCCTTTATTATGGGAGCAAATTCACAATCTGCTGTGTTTAGTCAAGATGACAACAAAGTGATGGTGACAGTACATGCATTTTGGATGGATGAAACTGAAATAACCAACAACGAGTATCGTCAGTTTGTGAATTGGGTGCGTGACTCAATTGCTTACACCTTGCTGATAGAGGAGGAAGGTGAGGAGAGTGAGTATGCTATGCAGAGTGATTATGAACAAGATGAAGAGGTTCCAATACGTATCAATTGGAAGAAAAAAATTCCATGGGAGAATCGTTTTGTACCTGAAGATCCTGCAGCAGAGGCTTTGGCTCCAATGTTCTATGATAATGGTCGAGGCGCACTTCGTACTGCGATGTTGCACTATAATTACACTTGGATGAATATAGATGAATTGAAGAAAAATAGTAATCGTTTTGATGTGACCACAGGTACGTATCCAAAGGGGGCATCTATTCGCGTGGATACATTCTGGGTGGAAGATGGTGTGATTCAGTCAAAAACAATAGAGCGTCCGTTGTATGAGCCAAAAGATGCTATGACGAATGCTATAATTTGTGTTTATCCTGATACTCTAGTTTGGTCACGCGATTTTCAACTCTCTTACAACGATCCATTGCTGCATGGCTATTTTTCAATGCCTGGTTATGCGGAATATCCTGTCGTTGGTGTTACGTGGGAACAAGCTAATGCGTTTTGTAATTGGCGTACAAACTTGTTGCGTGGTGTAAGTGGAGAGATGGTGAATGCATATCGTTTGCCTACAGAGGCCGAGTGGGAGTATGCGGCTCGTGGAGGACGTAAACTAGCCATGTATCCATGGGGAGATAAATATGCTCGTGACACAGAGGGATGTTTTATGGCAAACTTTAAGCCTTATCGTGGTTCGTATTATGATGATATGGGTGCTTCTACTATGGCTGTTAAACAGTTTTATCCTAATGACTATGGCTTGTATGACATGGCTGGCAATGTGGCAGAATGGACGGCTTCTGCATATTCTACTGTGGCAAATGTAAAAGTTCATGATATGAATCCAGAATACACATATAACGCACGCAAGGATGATCCTGATATCTTGAAACGTAAGGTGGTAAAAGGTGGTAGTTGGAAAGATGTGAGTTATTATCTACAATGTGGAGTTCGTACTTATGAGTATCAATATGAGAGTCGCTCTTACATAGGTTTCCGTTGTGTTCGTTCATACATAGGAAATTAATTAATTTAGTATATTGTTTGTCCAAAATAAAAAGATTATGTCAGAAAAAGTAAATGATGTCAATAAAAAAGGGGGCTGGGCTCGCTTTATGGAGTGGTATGGTTCGTACCAAGGTAAACGTGTAGTAGGTATGGTGTACTCTATCGGTGCTTCTGTAGTAATTGTTGGTGCGTTGGCAAAGATTATGCACTGGAGGATTGCAGGTCCACTGATTACTGTAGGCATGCTTACAGAGGCTCTGCTTTTTATGATCGGTTGTTTTGACAAGCCACACCCAGAGTTCCATTGGCATGAAGTTTTTCCACAATTGTTAGGTCATGGTACTGAACCAGGATTGTTGGCAGAAATGCAAGCACGTCCAAAACCAACATTGATGGGAGGTGCTGGAGGTTCTAGTTCTGCAAGTGTGCCTGCTTTGAATGAAAAAGAATTGGAATCATTGAAGGCTGGAATAGGTAATCTAGCAAAGACTGCTGCTCAGTTGAGCGAATTGAGTACTGTAGCAACTGCTACTAATAAGTTGACAAGTAAATTGGATGCTGCATCTGATGCTGCGGAGCAGTTTGTTAGTGCGGGTAAGACCATTAGCGAAAAGAGTGATGCACTAGGTTCTGTATATGCACAAGTAACTCAAGATATGCAAAATGTGGCTAAAGGCACCAAGGAGTACGAAGTTAAAGTGGCAGATGTTGCGAAACAATTGACAAGTTTGAATGCAGTATATGAGTTGCAATTGCAAACCTTGCAAAAGCAAGTAGAGGCATATAAAGCACAAACCGAGAAGGTAACTGGCGCTACTGCACAGGTAGAGACTTTGACTGCTACTGTTAAGCAAATGACTGATGCAGCAGGAAATGCATTGAAGAGTCAAGAGGCATATGTTGCTGGTGCAAAGCAATTGGCTAATCAAGTAGCTGATTTGAATAAAGTATATGGTAATATGTTGAATGCGTTGGCATAATGTCGCGCGCGTAATACCTTATTATAATATAGTATGGGTGGAGCTACGAACTGTCCGGAAACCCCGAGACAAAAAATGATTGGTATGATGTATCTGGTGTTGACCGCCATGTTGGCGCTCAACGTCAGTGCAGCAATTTTGAATGGCTATATAGCTGTGGATGATAGTTTGCATGCTACTATCAGTGCTACTGAAGAAAGTAATGGTGAAGCATATGCTCAGTTTGAAGCTGCTCTTAGTCAAAATGCAGAGAAAACACAGACGTGGTATGACAAAGCGATGCAGGTAAAGCAAACTTCGGATGCTTTTTATGCATATGTGCAAAATTTCAAAGATGAGATGGTTGCCATTGCAGATGGTGCTGATGCTAAGAAGAATGCTACGCTTCGTGATGTGAAAAAGCAGGATGATACTAATGTGCCTCAACAATATGCCATTGAAGAGGGAAATGCAGCGAAGTTGAAAGATAAAATTCATGCCTATCGTGATTTTATGATTGATATCACAGGCGAGAGTCCTGCATTGGATAAAGAGTTTATGCAAACATTTCATACTCCTCGTGGAACGAATACAAGTGGAGATTCCATCACTTGGGAGGAAAGTATGTTTCATGAAATGCCAATGTGTGCTTGTATTTCAGTATTGACTAAGTTGCAAAATGATATTCGCCATAGTGAAGGTCGTGCAGTACGTTATTTGTTGACCCAAACTGATGCTGGTGACTTACGTGTGAATAAATTTAGTGCGCACATTATTCCTTCTGCTAAGTATATCATGAAGGGGCAGAAATATTCTGCACAAATACTTTTTGCAGCCATTGACTCAACACAGGCCTTGGAGTATTATGTAAATGGGCAGAAACTGAATAGCAATGGTGTGTATGAAATAGTTGCTAATAGTGTCGGAATGCAGACGATTAAAGGTCAGATTGGTTATATGGATCAACAAGGTGTGATGCAATATTTGCCATTTGAAGATGAATACACGGTTGGTGAGCCTGCTGCAACTATTTCGAATACGGAGTTGAATATTATGTTTCGTGAGTATGCAAACATATTTTCGATTTCGGTACCTGGTATAAGCAATGATTTGATCGATATAAAATGTTCGCATGCTACTGTTGCTAAGCAAAACAATGGTTCTTGGGTTATTAATCCATCGAAGAATTCTCCAGACAAATTGACCATAGAGGTGTATGCGAAGATGAATGGAAATTTGTTGGCAATGGGTGCGCAAGAGTATCGAGTGCGCCAATTACCAAAGCCTACTGCATTCTTTGAAGTTGATGGTACGTTAGTGGATGAAGGAAAGATATCGTTTGTAAAACTTAGAAATCCAAAGAATAAATTTGTTGCTTCCTATGGCTCAGAAGGTTTAGTTCAAGCTAAGTTTGAGATTATAAGTTTCCAAGTGCGTCTTCCTTCAGGTACTTCGATTCAGGTACAAGGTAATCAATTCAATAAACGTGCATTGGATGCAATAAGCAAATTACAATTGGGTAGTGTTATTACCATTATGTCAATTCAGGCTAGAGGACAAAATGGTGGTGAACAACCACTGCGAAGTCTTGTTATAGAGTTATAAAAAATAAAATAGATTATGAAGAAATTATTTTTTGTTGTCGTTGCACTTCTGGGGCTCTCTACGGTTCAAGCCCAACATCAAATTAAGTCATTTTTTGATGACATGGGATTGGTTCGTATTGAAACTCAAGAATTGGCTGAATCTGCAGATACATTGGTAACCGTTTTTCACCGAGCAGATGATATAGTTTGGTCACGTGTGGTTTATCGTGTAATTGATATGCGCTTTAAACAGAATTATCAGTTATATACACCATTATCTAATGATCCAGTTTACAATTCATTGATTAAAGTAATGTTGATGGCGGTCGCAGATAGTATGCCTGTTTATGCTAAGGATGATAATGGTGATCTCCGACCATTTTTTAATGCTGATACAAAAAGAGTGGGTGCAGATGTCTTTTCTCTTTTGGATGTATATAATTTAACAGATTTTGATGCGGATGAAGAAACTCGAGCATTCGAGCGTATTTTGCGATTGGACTCAACTCAAAATGTGGAGTTTTATGCAGGTGCTTTTCCTCGTTTTGCAAAGAATCAGTTGAAATATATGATTCAAGAGATCGTTTTCTTTGATAAACACTATTCACGTATGTATTCCAAAATCTTGGCTATAGCACCTATGCATGCAGATAATATCCAAAGTGATAATGCTACTGTTATGGATGCTTTATATCAACAAATTCTCTTTTGGATACCATTTGATTCGTTTCGCCCATATATGGCACAACAATATATCATGCCAAAGGGTAATGATACCAAACGTGTAACATTTGATGATTTCTTCGCACAAAGGTTGTATTCTTCGTATATAGTAGGTACTAACAATATTTACAACCGTTTAATTCCTGAGTATGCGACTACTCCAGCGGAAATTAAGAAGGAACAAAGCCGCATCGAATGGGAGTTGCTTAGTGCAGAACAGGACCTCTGGGAGTATTAAGTTTAAGTATTGGGCGGGTTGATAAACCTGCCCTTTCTGCTATATAATGAAACGTCGTAGCTTATTCAATATGTATTTTACCACAACGATTTCCATATCGTTGGTGTTGTTCTTGGTGGGATTGGAGTGCGTGGTGCTGATGTCTGCGCATGAGTTGGTGCGCCATGTGCGAGAGAATGTGGTGTTGACTGTGGTACTTAGCGATATGGCTTCGCAAGAGGATGTAGCGCGTTTGGCTAATTTAATGCAAGTTGCACCATATGTTAATGGGAGTGACTATATCTCACGTGAAGAAGCACTGCAAGAGCATATTGATAATCTCGGAGAAGATCCACAAAAGTTTTTGGGTTATAATCCTTTGACTGATGCCTTTGAAGTGAGTCTGCATGCTGAATATGCCCAAATAGACAGTATCCACGTTATCGAACAAAGTCTGTTGGCTCTGCCATATGTGGACAAAGTGATTTATCAAGCAGATATTGTTAAGCAATTGGATAGTAATTTGCAAGAAGCCTCGTTGATATTATTAGCGATTGCGTTGGCTTTGTTGGTAATTGCGCTAGTGTTGATAAGCAATACCATTCAGTTGCAAGTATATTCCAAACGTTTCTTAATCAATACAATGCGTTTGGTGGGAGCTACTCCATGGGTGATTAAATGGCCGTTTATCCGTAGAAATATGTTGATGGGTATTGAGGCTGCGTGTGTTGCCCTATTGATGTTAGCCGCTACATACTACTATTTTGTCAATCGTTTGGGCATTCGATTATTTGCATTAACAGAGCAGAATATCGCTATTATAATTGTCGCTGTAGTATTTGTAGGATGGTTTATTACCTTCTTTGCTTCATTAGCAGCTACCAATCGATATATACGAATGAAAACAAGTAAAATGTATGAAATTTAATCTTCCTAAACTCAATGCTATTCTAATCGCCATTGCTTTGGTTGTGATTGTAATTGGTTTTGCGCTTATGACAGGGGCCCCTAGTGGCGCTACTGAATACAATCCTGATATTTTTTCTTTTCGTCGAATCACAGTAGGTCCAATGATTTCCTTGTTTGGATTTCTAGTAATGATAGTAGCAATCTTATATAAACCTCGTAAAAAATGAGTTGGTTTGAAGCCTTGATTTTAGGTATCATTCAGGGGCTTACTGAATTTTTGCCTGTTTCTTCGTCTGGTCACCTTGAGATTGGTCAGGCTTTGTTGGGTACAGCAGGAGAAGAAAACCTCATCTTTGCTATCGTGGTACATACTGCCACTGTATTATCCACACTAGTTATTCTTTGGAAAGAAGTTGCGCAGTTGTTCAAAGGTACGTTTACAACTACTCAATGGAATGAGGATAAGAATTATGTGGCCATGATATTGGTGTCTATGATACCTGTTTTTGTTGTAGGAATGTTCTTCAAGGAGCGAGTGGAGGCTTTCTTCGGAAATGGCTTGCTGCTTGTAGGTATCTGCCTTTGTGTTACAGCCGTTTTGCTCTATTTCAGCGAATGGTTGAGCAAACGTCGTGCAGGATTGGGTCACGAGGTTGGCTATAAAGATGCAATAATCATTGGTCTTTCACAGGCTGTTGCTGTATTGCCAGGACTTAGCCGTAGTGGAACAACCATCGCTACAGGTTTGCTTTGCGGAGTTAAAAAAGAGAGTGTTACAAAATTCTCTTTTTTGATGGTATTGATTCCTATTATAGGAGAGGCTTTTCTTGAATTATTGGATCTTTTGAGTGGTGAAGTGGTTTCTTCTTTGGGCCTACTGCCTATGATGGTGGGCTTCTTTGCTGCGTTTGCCTCAGGCTGTTTGGCATGTAAATTTATGATTAATATTGTCCGTCGCCAAAAACTAATATATTTCGCCATCTATTGTCTGTGCGCGGGTATCTTCTCTATTGTATATGAACTTTGTTGAGGGGGAGATATTAGCATTTGACAAACCCTATCGCTGGACCAGTTTTGATGTGGTAGGTAAGGCGCGATGGTTGTTGTGCAAAAAGTTAGGTGTAAAAAAACTTAAAGTGGGTCATTCTGGAACGCTTGATCCGCTTGCTACGGGGGTTGTCGTAGTATGTACTGGTAAAAAAACCAAACTTATTGATCAACTCCAAGCACATCAAAAAGAGTATGTGGCTACCCTTCAACTCGGTGCAACGACGCCTAGTTTTGACCTTGAAAAAGAGATTGACGCCACATATCCTACAGCGCATATCACGCGTGCATTGATTGATGAGGTAATTCCTACTTTTGAGGGCGAACAGTGGCAAGTGCCTCCGATGTTCTCTGCGGTTAAAGTGGATGGCAAACGTGCTTATAAGTTGGCGCGTCAGGGTGAAGAAGTAGAGCTTAAGGCCAAACTGCTGGTCATTGATGAAATTGAAATACAAGGATTTGATGAGCAAGCCATGCAACTAACATTGCGTATCGTTTGTTCAAAAGGTACCTATATCCGTGCTTTGGCGCGAGATATAGGTCAACGCTTAAATAGTGGCGCACACTTGATTGCTTTGCGCCGAACAAGAGTGGGGGATATTCGTGTGGAGGATTGCATAACATTCGAACAATTTACAGCTTTGATAGATAATGAAATTAAGTAACTTCAAATTCAAATTACCAGAGGAGCAAATTGCTCAGTTCCCAAGTCGCTTTCGTGATGAAGCTCGTTTGCTTGTGCTACATGCCAAAACAGGGCAGATTGAGCACAAGATGATGAATGACTTGGCATCATACTTCGATGAGGGAGATGTGCTCATCGCTAATGATACCAAGGTTTTTCCAGCTCGCTTATATGCTCAAAAAGAAAAGACATTGGCCAATATAGAGGTCTTCTTATTGCGTGAATTGAGTCATGAGAACCGCTATTGGGATGTGCTCGTTGATCCTGCTCGTAAGATTCGTATAGGTAACAAACTTTTCTTTGATGAGGATGCTACTGTTGTAGCAGAGGTGATTGATAATACCACTTCGCGCGGTCGTACATTGCGATTTTTGACAGATTATGAAGGGGATGAATTTGTACAGCATCTATATGCAATGGGTAATGCTCCGTTGCCTAAATACATCCGTCGTCCTATGAGTGAGGAGACTTTGGAGCAATATGAAGAGGTCTTTGAGGATTTGCCAGTAGATGAGATGGACAACGAACGCTATCAAACTGTTTTTGCGGACAAGATTGGTGCAGTGGCAGCACCTGCAGCGGGTATGCATTTCTCTAAGAATCTCCTCAAACGTCTTGAAATACGCGGTGTAGAGACCTATACACTTACTTCACACGTTGGTTTAGGTAACTTCAAGTCGGTTGACGTAGAGGATTTGTCAAAGCATAAGGTAGAGAGCGAGCAAATCTCTATCCCACAAACGGTAGTGGATGCGGTACATGGTGCACAGCAACATAATCATCGTATATGTGCTATTGGCACAGAGGTAATGCGTGCGTTGGAGCATGTGGTAGGTACTAATGGTCAGATTAAGGCATACGAGGGATGGACCAATAAGTTCATCTATCCTCCATACGATTTCACGGTGGCGAATGCATTCTTCGTGAATTTCTATATGCCACTCTCTACTCAACTGATTATGGTGGCTACTTTCGGTGGTGTAGATGTGGTGATGAAAGCTTATCATGAGGCCGTCAAAACGGGGTATCGTTTTGGTGACTATGGTGATGCCATGCTTATCCTTATGGATTAACCATTAACCCAATTCAAACTCTTATAACTTTTAATGCGGCATGCCGCATAGCGATATGAACGTACGTATTGACGAGAGCTGGCGACAAGTCTTACAACCCGAATTTGACAAACCCTATTTCGAGTTGCTGACTAATTTTGTACGCAATGCTTATCGTACTACGCAATGTTTCCCTCCTGCGGGGCAGATTTTTCGTGCCTTCGATCTTTGTCCGTTCAATAGAGTGCGTGTGGTGATTATTGGTCAGGATCCTTATCATGATTTCAATCAAGCACATGGACTCTGTTTCTCGGTACAAGATGGGGTGCGTGTTCCTCCTTCATTGGAAAACATATATAAGGAACTTAATCGTGATTTAGGAAAACCAATTCCTACTTCGGGTAATCTGACCCATTGGGCTGAGCAAGGGGTGCTGTTGTTGAATGCCACGCTCACGGTAGAAGCTCATCGTGCAGGAAGTCATCAAGGAAAAGGTTGGGAAGAACTGACCGATGCTGCGATACAAGCACTTAATAATCAACGTGAGAATGTCGTTTTTATGCTTTGGGGTAGCTATGCACAGCGCAAAGGACAATTTATAGATCGCCGTCGTCATCTTGTGCTCACAGCGGTTCACCCTAGCCCACTCAGCGCTTATCGTGGGTTCATAGGTTGCGGACACTTCTCCCAAGCCAATGCCTACCTTCAGCAACATGGTCAAACCCCAATCAATTGGTAATGTTTTACCCTTAAAACTTTTGCTCACTTGAAAACGTTATTACTCATAGATGCCTACGCGATGATTTATCGCGCGTACTACGCCTTTATTCGTGCACCTCGAATGAACTCGCGTGGAGAGAATACATCCGCTATCTTTGGCTTCGTTGTAACCTTTGAGGATTTGCTTAAGCGCCTCAAACCCAGCCATATTGCTGTTGCATTTGATCCCGCAGGACCTACTTTCCGTCACGAAGCATTTGAGCAATACAAAGCACAGCGTCAGGAGACGCCTGAGGATATTCGTTGGGCTGTGCCTCGTATCAAGCAGATTCTACAAGCAATGAATGTTCCGGTGTTGGAAGTGCCAGGTTACGAGGCAGATGATGTGATAGGAACTATTGCGCACAAGGCTGAGCAGGAGGGCTTTGAAGTCTATATGGCAACTCCTGATAAAGACTATGGTCAGCTTGTTACCGAACATATTTTCATGTATCGTCCTCGCCATACAGGCGGATTTGAGAAACTAGGCCCTCAAGAGGTCTGCGAGAAATATGGCTTGCAATCTCAATCGCAAGTGATTGACTTGCTTGGTCTAATGGGGGATAGTAGCGATAATATACCTGGTTGTAAAGGAGTGGGCGAAAAGACTGCCGTACAACTTCTTCAGCAGTTTGGCTCTATAGATAACCTTCTTGCTAATACAGACCAACTCAAGGGCGCATTGCAGCGTAAGATACAAGAACAAGTGGAGGAGATTCGCTTCTCACGCTTTTTAGCAACAATTAAGACCGATGTACCTCTTGAGTTTGATGCGCAAGCACTTGTATATCAAGAACGTAATTGGGAACTACTTGCACCCATCTACCGTGAACTTGAGTTCAATTCCCTTCTCAAACAAGCACCAACAGCACTTAAGCAACCAGCACCTAAAGTAGGCAAGAAGATTAAACCACAAGAGGCAACCTTGGACTTGTTTGCTGATATGAATCCTGCAACAGAACATACAATGAAGCAAACCTCTGAAGAGGACGATTCCAAAGCAAGATTAGTATCATATCTTCTCAACCCAGAAGTGGCATATAATCCCGACCAACCTGTCAATTGGGAAGCGCTCAAGGCAGATACTTCCCTTTGGAATCTTTACCAGGAGGTAGAACTGCCACTCTCCGCTATTTTACGTGAGATGGAGCAAATAGGTGTACGTGTTGATGTGCCTATGCTCAAGCAGGCAGAGGCTAAACTCAACAATGAACTCCAAACGATTGAGCAGCAGATATATACATCTGTAGGAATGACTTTCAATATCAATTCGCCTAAACAAGTGGGAGAAGTGCTTTTCGACCAACTCCAACTCGATGATAAGGCGAAGAAATCCAAGACGGGGCAATACTCCACTTCTGAAGAGGTGCTACTCGCCCTCAAACCCAAGCATCCTGTGGTGGGCTTAATCCTTGAATATCGTGAACTTAAGAAACTCATTTCTACCTATATTTCTGCTCTACCAAACTATATCAATCCAACTACAGGGAAGATTCACACCACCTATAATCAGACGGTTACGGCTACTGGTCGCTTGTCGTCTTCCAATCCGAATCTCCAGAATCTGCCTATTCGTAGCGAGCGTGGTCAGTTGATTCGCCAAGCGGTTATTCCTGATGAAGGTTGTCTCTTCCTTTCGGCAGATTATTCGCAGATAGAGCTTCGCCTTATGGCGCATTTCTCACAGGATCCTCATCTTGTGCAAGCATTCCTTTCTGGGCAAGATATCCATGCGGCTACAGCTGCTAAGATTTTCAATGTATCGATAGAGGAGGTTACGAAAGAGCAACGCCGACAAGCAAAAACGGCTAATTTCGGTATCATCTATGGTATTTCAGCCTTTGGCTTAGCACAGCAGCTTGATTGCTCTCGTTCGGAGGCAAAGGCATTGATTGATGGCTATTTTGCTGCTTTTCCAGGTGTGATTGATTATATCGAAAAACAAAAAGAGTTGGCTCGTCAGCAAGGGTATGCAGTAACTCTCTTCGGTAGAAAACGCTATTTGCCTGATATATTGTCGCATAACGCCACTGTTCGCTCATTTGCAGAGCGCAATGCTGTCAATTCGCCTATTCAAGGCACGGCTGCTGATATTATCAAGATGGCGATGGTTACTATTCACCGCCGTTTGAAGGAAGAGGGCTTGAAAGCACAGATGATTATGCAGGTACACGATGAATTAAACTTTAATGTTCCTCTAAATGAAGTCGATAAAGTACGTGAGATTGTTGTCAGCGAAATGCAGCATGTTGTCCATCTCACAGTTCCTCTTATTGCTGATTGTGGAGTTGGATCCAATTGGCTCCAAGCTCATTAAGATGGCCTATGCACTTCTATATTGTAATTTATGACAGATAATTTGATACTATTGTTGCCACAAAAAAATATGGTGTTAATTTATAGCTTCTTATTCCTATTGCAATAATGTAGCATCGCTTTTCTTCCGCAACTTTTCTTCGAAAAATTTGTTAATACGTGTTTTTTTTTGTACCTTTGCGCGCTAATTTTGTTTTGATATGAAAAAAGACCTACATATTGACACGCTGTGCGTGCAAGCCGGTTACAACCCAGGCAAGGGAGAACCTCGCCAAGTGCCAATCATTCAGAGCACTACATTCAAGTACGAGACCAGCGAACAGATGGGCAAACTCTTCGACCTTGAAGAAAGTGGCTATTTCTACACACGTTTGCAAAACCCTACCAACGACACCACCGCAGCGCAGATTGCTGCTATGGAAGGTGGCGTAGCGGCTATGCTGACATCATCTGGTCAAGCAGCAAACTTCTTCGCATGCTTTAATATCTGCCAGGCAGGCGATCACATGATCACCACCACCAGTATCTATGGCGGTACATACAACCTCTTTGGTGTGACCTTCCCTAAGATGGGCATAGAGATCACCTTCATCGACCAAGATGCCAGCGACGAGGAGTGGGCAGCAGCGTTCCGTCCGAACACCAAACTCGTGTTTGGCGAGACACTCTCCAACCCCAATGTGCGTATTCTTGATATAGAACGTATCGCCAATATCGCCCACCAACATGGTGTGCCATTGATAGTGGACAACACCTTCCCTACGCCTGTGAACTGCCGCCCATTTGAGTTCGGTGCAGATATCGTCACCCATTCCACCACCAAGTATATGGATGGACATGGCGTGCAAGTAGGCGGTGTGATTGTGGATAGCGGTAACTTCGATTGGGAAGCTCAGCACGATAAGTTCGCTTGCCTCACCGAACCCGACGCATCCTACCACGGACTGCGCTACACCGAAGCATTCGGCAAACTGGCATATATCACCAAAGCGACTGCACAACTCATGCGCGACTTGGGCTCTATCCAAAGTCCACAAAATGCCTTCTATCTCCACCTCGGTTTGCAGACCCTGCATGTGCGTATGCCTCGTCATTGCGAGAGCGCCCACAAGGTGGCTCAGTGGCTGGAGAAGCACCCCGATGTGGCATGGGTACGCTACCCCGAACTGGAGAACGACCCTGAGCATGCACGCCAACAGAAGTATATGCCTAACGGCTCCTGCGGCGTAATGGCATTTGCCGTAAAGGGCGACCGTGCTTTTGCTAATCGTTTTATGGACAGTCTGCAATTAGTAACAATCGAAACCCACGTAGCCGACTGCCACACTTGTATCCTTCACCCTGCATCGCATACCCACCGCCAACTCAGCAACGAAGCACTGCTTGCTGCGGGTATCGACCCCGACCTGATGCGTCTGAGTATCGGTCTGGAGAATGCAGACGACCTAATAGCTGACATAGAAAATGCACTTACACAAGCTCACAACGCATAATTTCTCCTTCGAGGCAGGCGGCACGCTTGACCAACTGGAGATTATCTACCATACTTCGGAACGCCCTTACCAACAAGGCGATCGCGTAGTATGGCTCTGCCATGCCCTAACCGCCAACTCCGATCCGCTCGACTGGTGGCCAGAAATGGTGGGAGATGGTTGCTGCGTGAATCCCGACAAAGATTACGTGGTTTGTGTCAATATCTTCGGCTCTGCCTACGGCACGACTGGACCAAGGGATGTGTTTAGGAGTGTAGGAGTTCAGGAGTTTAGGAGTTGTTTGGATTTCCCACAGTTCACCGTGCGCGATACAGCCCGCCTCTTCACTTTAGTGCGCGAGCATTTGGGCATCGAGCATGTGGATTTGCTCATTGGTAGTTCCATTGGCGGTTTCCATGCCCTCGAATGGGCGATCATGGAGGGCGAACGCATCCGTAAAGCAGCCTTCATTGCTACTGCGCCTCGTGTATCGCCATGGCTGAGCGCATGGATGGAAGTGCAGCGCATGGCACTCGAAGCCGACCCTACCTTCCGCGCATGCGAGTCGCTTGACGGTGGACGCAAGGGATTGGAAGCCGCGCGCGCCATTTCGCTCATATCCTATCGCAGTTTCGATGGTTACAACCTTACCCAATACGAAACGGATGACGATTGCCTCTTTGCCAGTCGCGCCGCTTCCTACGAGCGTTACCAAGGCGCGAAACTCGTCAAACGCGGTTTTGACGCCTACTCCTATTACTACCTACTATGGTGCGTGGATAGCCAGAATGTAGGTCGCCATCGTGGAGGCGTCAAAGCGGCATTGGCACAGATACAAGCCAAGAGCATTGTCATTTCCATCACTTCGGATGGGCTATTTCCTCCATGCGAGAGTAGCGAGTGGGCAAAGTACATCCCCAACGCCAAATATTACGAGATAGAATCCCGCTTCGGGCACGATGGCTTCCTGCTCGAAACAGAACAGATTACACAAATAATAAATAGTTTAGAGGTTAAAGATTAGAGTTTAAAGGCAAGAATATATGAAAGTTCTCAAGTTCGGTGGAACCTCCGTAGGTTCAGTAGACAGTATTCGTCAAATACAGCATATCATTGGTCAGCAGACCGATGACTGCATTGTGGTAGTCAGTGCCTTGGGCGGTATTACCGACCAGTTGCTCAAAGCAGCACATTTGGCACTCGAAGCAGGCGAAGAGTACATGGAAGTATATCAAGCCATTCGTTGCCGCCATATGGATATGGTGAATACGCTGATTACCAATCCTACCACACGACAAATGTTATGCCTCGAATTGGAAGGAATCTTAGATGAGCTGCGCTCTATCCTATTTGGCGTACACCTGGTGAAGGACCTCAGCGACAAGACCGAAGCCGCTATCGTAAGCTATGGCGAGCGTATGAGTAGCCGAATCGTAACCGCAGCATTGCCTGGTGCTGTGCGCAAGAACTCCCTGCAATTCATTCGTACCGAACACAAACAAGGGCAAGTATTACTCAACACCGAACTAACGGAGCAACTTATTCTCCAAGCCTTTTCCCCTACACCTCATCTCTCAGTAGTACCAGGTTTCATCTCACGCGATAGCCAAACCGACGAGATTACCAACCTTGGACGTGGCGGAAGCGACTACACCGCCTCTATTCTTGCTGCCACCTTGGGTGCAGAGGTATTGGAGATTTGGACCGATGTCAATGGTTTTATGACCGCTGACCCCCGTCTTATTCCCAATGCCTACACCATCAGGAGTTTGAGTTATGTAGAAGCATCCGAGCTCTGCCACTTTGGTGCCAAAGTGGTTTATCCACCTACTATATATCCTGCGTGCGCGAAGAATATCCCAATTCGTATTCTCAATACTTTTAGCCCTGATAATTCAGGCACGATTATCCAATCCGAGCCTGAAGACAGCACCCGCTATGTACGCGGTTTGAGTAGTATTCGCGACGTGGCACTCATCACCGTTTCGGGTCTTTCGATGGTGGGTGTGATTGGTGTCAACCAACGCATCTTCAGTGCGTTAGCACAGGCAGGTGTGTCCGTCTTCCTCGTTAGTCAAGCATCTTCTGAGAACTCCACCACCTTGGGTGTGCAGGATAAAGACTGCGACACCGCAGTAGAGGTGCTAACCCGTGAGTTTGCCGAAGAAATCAAAGTTGGCTCGATGTACCCAATGCTCGTACAACAGGGTTTGGCGGCAGTCAGCATCGTAGGCGAGAACATGCATAACATGCCTGGTATTGCAGGCAAACTCTTTGGCACATTAGGCAGAAACGGTATCAGCGTCATCGCCTTTGCACAGGGTGCCAAGGAAACCAATATCTCGTTCGTTGTGCCTCAGCAGCAACTCAGCAAGACTATGAATGTGCTGCACGACTCGTTCTTCCTCAGCGAAAACAAAGTACTAAATATCTTTGTATGTGGTGTCGGCACAGTAGGCGCACAACTGCTCGAACAAATCCAGCAGCAACAGCACATGCTACTCCACGAGCAGCACTTGCAACTCAATGTCGTAGGTATTGCCAATAGCCGTACAGCCATCTTCAATGCCGATGGTCTGGATCTTGCCAATTACCGCGAACAACTCAAATCGGTAGAGAAAACCACGGGCAGTTTCAGCATTAAGCAAGCAGCTTTGCAAATGGCGAATCTCTACAACAGCGTCTTTGTTGATTGTACTGCAAGCGCAGATGTAGCAGGTATATACCTAAGTCTATTGGAGAATAACATTTCCGTAGTGACTGCCAATAAGATTGCTGCTTCGTCCGAATATCGCCACTACCTCCGCCTTAAGCAAACGGCTCTTGACCGTGGTGTGAAGTTCCTCTTCGAAACCAATGTCGGTGCAGGTCTGCCTATCATTGGCACTATCAACGATCTACGCAATTCGGGTGATAAGATACTCCGCATTGAAGCCGTACTCAGTGGCACGCTCAATTTTATTTTCAACGAGATTGCTGCCGATATACCTTTCTCCGAGACAATTCGTCGTGCCAAAGAACAAGGCTATAGCGAACCCGACCCACGCATTGACCTCAGCGGCAAAGATGTGATTCGCAAACTGGTTATCTTAACGCGCGAAGCAGGCTACCCTGTGGAGCAAGAGGACGTAGAGAAACATCTCTTTGTGCCAGAAACCTATTTCCAAGGCTCAGTAGAAGACTTCTGGAGACGACTTCCTGAGTTGGATGCCGACTTCGAGGCACGCCGCCAAGAGTTGGAGAAGAAAGGTCTGCGCTGGCGTTTCGTGGCTACTATGGAAGAAGGCAAGACGCGTGTCAGTCTCGAGACAGTGGATGCCAATCACCCATTCTATCCATTGGAGGGGTCCAACAATATCATTCTTATCACCACCGAACGCTACCACGACTATCCGATGATGATTCGTGGTTATGGTGCTGGTGCTAGCGTGACCGCCGCAGGTGTCTTCGCCAATATCATGCAAGTGAGTCACTAAGCAGCTATCCATTATAGGATTATATAAAGATACTCACACTAGCCGTCTGCCAAATTGGCAGGCGGTTCGTGTATAAAATGGGCTTTGGTACGGGTTTTGTGTTGTTTCTAGTAACGACTTTAAAGTCCTTAATGACCTTAATGTCCTTAACTTTCAAAAAATAACAACAACTATGAATACAATGAACAACAAAACCGAAAACCTACAGAAGTTCGCTATTAACCTCTGCGAACGTGCCCAACAGGGCAAACTCGACCCAGTCATTGGTCGTGATGATGAGATTCGTCGCGTGCTACAAATCCTCTCACGTCGTACCAAAAACAACCCTATCCTCATCGGCGAGCCCGGTGTGGGTAAGACCGCTATTGTGGAGGGATTGGCGCATCGTATCATTCGTGGCGATGTGCCTGAGAACCTCAAACGCAAACAAATATACTCCCTCGATATGGGTGCGCTGATAGCAGGCGCTAAGTATCAAGGCGAGTTCGAGGAGCGCCTCAAGGGTGTCATCACAGAGGTAACAAGCGCTACGGGCGAGATTATCCTTTTTATAGATGAGATACACACGCTCGTGGGCGCGGGCAAGAGCAGCGGTGCGATGGATGCTGCTAATATCCTCAAACCTGCTTTGGCAAGAGGTGAACTGCGTGCCGTGGGTGCAACCACCCTCGACGAGTATCAAAAGTACTTCGAGACTGACAAAGCCCTCGAACGCCGTTTCCAAATGGTGATGGTGGACGAACCCGACGAGGCAGCGACAATCTCTATTCTGCGTGGATTGAAAGAGCGCTACGAGACCCACCACAAGGTGCGTATCAAAGACGATGCGCTGATTGCTGCGGTAACGTTATCAACTCGCTATATCACCGACCGATTCCTACCCGATAAAGCCATTGACCTTGTCGATGAGGCAGCAGCCAAACTGCGTTTGGAGGTGGACTCTAAGCCCGAAGAACTCGACAACCTCAACCGCCAGATCATGCAACTGCAGATTGAGCGCGAGGCCATCAAGAAAGAGCATGACAAAGCCAAGCTCGCTACCATTGAGGAGCAGCTAAGCCAACTACAAGCAGAGGCGAAAGAGATGAACGCGCGTTGGGAAAAGGAGAAGGGATATGTGGCGACTATCCAAAACGAGAAAGCCAATATCGAGCAGATGAAACACGAAGCAGAGGTCGCTGAGCGAGAAGGCAACTACGGCAAGGTGGCGGAGATTCGCTATGGCCGTTTGCAGCAGGCAGAGGCAAATATCAAAGCCGCGCAAGAAGCATTGCATGCGATGCAAGGTGAGAGTCTGATCAAGGAGGAAGTGGACGAAGACGATATTGCCGAGATTGTGGCTCGTTGGACAGGTATTCCTGTGACGAAAATGATGCAATCCGAGCGAGATAAACTCTTGCATCTAGAGGAGGAACTGCACAAGCGTGTTGTGGGTCAAGACGAAGCTATTCAGGCTGTTAGTGACGCTATTCGTCGCTCTCGTGCGGGTTTGCAAGATCCTAAACGTCCTATTGGTTCGTTCATCTTCTTAGGTACAACGGGGGTGGGCAAAACCGAGTTGGCAAAAGCATTGGCGGAGTATTTGTTTGACGACGAGAATATGATGACCCGCATTGATATGTCGGAGTATCAGGAGAAGTTCGCTGCCACCCGATTGATAGGTGCACCTCCGGGCTATGTGGGCTACGACGAGGGTGGTCAATTGACCGAAGCCATTCGCCGTAAACCTTATAGCGTGGTGCTGTTTGATGAGATTGAGAAGGCGCACCCTGACGTATTTAATGTACTGTTGCAGGTATTGGATGATGGCCGTCTGACCGACAATAAAGGTCGCACCGTGAATTTCAAGAACACCCTGATTATCTTTACTTCTAACCTCGGCAGCCAACTCATCCGCGAGAATGAGGAGCAGGGCATTGACCATGAAAAGACTAGCCAACAGGTGATGGAATTGCTTAAGCAAACGATTCGCCCTGAGTTCCTCAACCGTATTGATGAGACGATTATGTTTACTCCGCTCAATGAGAAGCAGATTCGAGATATTGTGGGCGTGCAGATAGAGGGGGTACATAAGATGCTCTTGCAGAGCGGCATTGACTTGCGTATTACCGATGATGCAATAGACTATATTGCTCACGAGGGCTACGATCCACAGTTTGGTGCTCGCCCTGTTAAGCGGGCATTGCAACGTTTGGTGCTCAACGAACTGAGCAAAGCCATTATTGCTGGCAAGGTGAATCATCAACAGCCTGTGATTATAGAACTCCGTGATGGGAAGTTGCACTTTAAGAATTAATGGTATGATGAAAAATCAAGAGCATAATAAAAAAGACTGCTGATCAGCAGTCTTTTTTTGAATGGATATTGGGTAATAAACCTATAATGTTACATAAACCTATAATTCAAACTTATCTACATCTTTCCATAGTGGCAATACTTCTCTAAAATGATGCAATGCCTCTATGTCAAATTCTGCAATCTTTGTCTCTTCTTCGTTGTCTTCAAATGCCACAACAGGTTGCAGGCGAGTGTCATATGCCACGGAGTGACCATTATAGTGCAAGCCCATACCGTCATCCCCTACGCAGTTGACGGCGGCGATATAACATTGATTTTCCGTCGCTCGGGCTGCGATGAGTGCATCCCAATATTGGATGCGGATATCAGGCCAGTTGGCTACCACGATAATGATGTCGTAGTCGTGTCCGCTACGGTTGCGCGCCCAAACAGGGAAACGCAAATCATAGCAAATTAGCAATAATATCTTTACTCCTTTATATTCAAAGATATGTCTTTCTTGTGCTGGTTGGAAAAATAAATCCTCTCCGCCATGGGCATATAGGTGGCGCTTGTCTTGTACAAACAGCCTACCCCCGTCCCCTCCCTGAGGGGACGGGAGATTAGGGCCACCCTCTAATTCCTCCCTATTTGGATAGACAGAATGAGGGGTAATCATGAAACCACGATTAACCAAACGCTGTCCGATGGCAGGCTTGCAGATAAACGAACTAATGATGGCTACACCGCTTTGGTCGGCGGTTGCTTGCAGGCGACGAATGATATCGCCATCCATTGTTTCTGCTAATTCGGGATGATCCGTGCAGAATCCCGTAGCAAACATCTCTGGTAGTACTGCGACATCAGCTTTACCAGCTAATGCCGCAATACGTTCTTCTGCAAGGTGGAGGTTAGTTTCCTTATCCGCCCATGCTATGGGATATTGTAGCAGCGCTACTCTCATTTCTTTTTCGCAGGCTCGCTAGCAGGTTTGCCGATGGCTTCGCGCATGGTGGTATCCGCTTGGATGTTTTGCATGCGGTAGTAGTCCATGATGCCGAGGTTACCATTGCGGAAAGCTTCTGCCATAGCTTGTGGTACAAGCGCTTCTGCTTCAATCACTTTGGCTTTTGCCTCTTGTGCTTTGGCTTTCATCTCTTGCTCGGTAGCGATAGCCATAGCACGGCGTTCCTCTGCTTTGGCTTGAGCGATGTTCTTATCTGCTTCAGCTTGGTCCATTTGCAATTGCGCACCAATGTTCTTACCTACATCAATATCAGCAATATCAATACTGAGAATCTCAAAAGCAGTACCTGCATCTAGTCCCTTGCTGAGCACGAGTTTGGAGATGCTGTCAGGGTTTTCCAATACCATCTTGTGGCTATCCGATGAACCGATAGATGATACGATACCTTCGCCTACACGCGCAAGGATAGTGTCCTCGCCTGCACCACCGACCAATTGCTTGATATTGGCGCGCACGGTCACGCGGGCTTTAGCGATGAGCTGAATACCGTCCTTTGCCACAGCAGTCACAGGAGGGGTATCAATCACGCGAGGGTTAACCGACATTTGTACCGCTTCAAACACGTCACGACCTGCGAGGTCGATGGCTGTAGCCATTTGGAAAGTGAGTGCCATATTCGCTTTGCTAGCACTAACAAGGGCATGCACCACGCGCTCAATATGTCCACCTGCGAGGAAGTGCGCCTCCAGTCCGTCGCGCTTTACGTCGGTGAGACCAGCTTTATGCGCCTCGATGAGGCAATTGACAATGCGTGTAGGTGGTACCTTTCGGATACGCATCAAGAAGAGTTGCACCAATGACACATGTACACCGCTTACTACTGCGTTGATCCACAGCATGAAAGGTACATAGTAGAAGAAAATGATTACGAAAATGGCAAGGAGAGCCACTAATACAATTTGTAGTAGTTCCATATTATTTGAGTTTAAAGATAAATGTTTAACGAATGAACGAGTTAGTGTTTAACGAATTAACGAGGTAAAAGGCGAGGGTTATTTTTGTAAATCTTCCATGTGTTTGCCTGCGGATGGCATGTCCACACCGCCTTCGATCTTGGTGTCAAGCGCCATCTTGTTGAGCGCTTTGCTCTTGAGGAATACCCAAATAGCGATGCCGCAAAGCACTACGCATGCAGCCAATGTGACATGACCCGCCCATGCCCATAATGCAACTAACTTAACATAGGCGATCACTACGGCTGCAATCAAACTGGCAAGTCCGAAGATACCTGCAATACCAAAACCAGGCAAAAGAAACATCTCTGCCAATAACAGTCCTATGCCAAAGAGGACAAGAATGATGGTTAGAAGAATATAGGTCATTGTGTTTTATGTTTAAAACGTTTGAAAGGTTCTAAAAGTTTTAAGGGTGTTCGGTGTTTACGCCGCAAAGGTACAAAAAATAATACATATATGCAAACAAAAAAGCAAAAAAACAAAAAACTTTACTTTATATAAGTAATAAGAAAAAGCGGAAAAATAAATTTGCACATATGAAATAAAAGTACTACCTTTGCCGCCGTTTTGCGAAAAAGACACCTTATTATATATAGGCTTTGTTGTGACTTGAGCGTCAGGAACGACCTTAAAGTCCTTAAAAAATAATGAATTAGAACAATGAGCAAGAATTTGATGATCGTAGAGTCTCCCAGCAAGGGAAAGACCATTGCCAAATATCTGGGCAAGGATTTTCGTTTGATGTCGTCGCAAGGGCATGTGCGTGACATAGAGGGAGTGGGTAAAAATAGCATGGGCATTGACTTTGGCAATGGCTATGCACCTAACTATGTGATTGATAAAGATAAGATACAACTTGTCGATGCGCTGCGTAAAGAGGCACTGAAAGCAGACAAGGTATGGCTGGCAAGCGACCCTGACCGCGAGGGAGAGGCGATAGCATGGCATATTCAAGAGATATTGCAATTGCCTAAGGATAAAGTGTGCCGTATCACATTCAATGATACAACTAAGGAGTCTATTTTAGAGGCAATCAATCATCCTCGTGATATTGACTATAATTTGGTTAATGCGCAGCAAGCACGTCGCGTGATGGACCGTATTGTGGGGTTTGAGTTGTCACCTGTGTTGTGGAAAAAGGTCATTACTGGTTTGAGTGCAGGTCGTGTGCAATCGGTGGCTGTACGCTTGATTGTGGAGCGTGAGCGTGAGATTGAGGAGTTTGTACCAACAGCAAGTTATCGCTTGACTGCGGAGTTTGTGGGTGTGGCGTTGAATGGGGAAGAAACAACGTTTAAGACGGAGTTGAATCATCGTTTTGCTACCAAAGAAGAGGCGCTTGCTTTTCTTGAGCGTTGCAAAGAATCGACTTTTACGCTCACATCTGTGACGCATAAGCCAGGTCATCGTTCTCCTGCGCCTCCGTTTACCACCTCTACGTTGCAACAAGAGGCGGTGCGTAAGTTGCACTTCTCGGTGTCGAAGACGATGCGTTTGGCTCAGTCGCTCTATGAGGCAGGTCATATTACTTATATGCGTACCGACTCGGTGAATCTTAGCGGGTTAGCCATCAATACAGCGAAGGCGACTATCTTGGCGGAGTACGGAGAGCAATACCACAAGGCACGTCAATATCAGACCAAATCGAAGAATGCTCAGGAAGCACACGAGGCTATTCGTCCGACCTATATGAATGTGGCTGTAGCAGGCAATAACAACGACGAGCGTCGTTTGTATGATTTGATTCGCAAGCGTGCTTTGGCTACACAAATGGCTGATGTGGAGGTAGATACTACGCGTGTAGAGGTGGCGATGAGTAATTCGCCATATCTGTGGACCGCAACGCATGAGGTGATCACTTTTGATGGTTTTATGCGTGTGTATACGCAAGCTGCGGACGAGGAATTGACTGCGAATAATCAAGCAGCTATCGCTTTGCTCAAGGAAAATGTCAATTGTCAATTGTCAATCGTAAACGGTCAAGAGACCTTTACTAAGGCTCCAACGCGCTATCATGAGGGTTCGTTGGTGGATAAGATGGATGAATTGGGTATTGGTCGTCCGTCCACGTATGCAACTGTGATAGAGACGATACAGTCGCGTAAGTATGTGGAGCGTGGTGCTGTGGAGGGCGTAAAACGCAGTTACAATGTGTTGACGCTCAGCAATGGCAAGATAACGGATAAGCATAAAACAGAAGTAGTGGGAGCAGACTCTGGCAAGCTTCTTCCGACTGACCTTGGACGTATTGCCAATGACTTCTTGGTGGAGCAATTCCCTACCATATTGAGTTATGATTTTACTGCCCACTCAGAGGAAAGTTTCGATGCTATCGCTGCGGGTGAAGCGAATTGGGTACAGACAGTGGATGAGTTTTATCAAACTTTCCATCCACTGATTAAGCAAGTACCATCTGGCAAGATGGCTGCACGATTGATAGGTCAGCATCCTCAGACGGGAGAGCCGATTTTAGCACGTATTACGAAGAATGGTCCTTGCGTGCAATTGGGAGATAGCGACACGGAGAAACCTAAGTTTGCTTCCATGCAAAAAGGACAAAGTATCTTCACGATTACGATAGATGAGGCATTGGCTTTGTTTGCGAATGCTTTGCCTCGCACTTTGGGCGAATGGCAAGGCGAAGAAGTAGTGGTAGGCGAAGGTAAATATGGTCCATATGTTCGTCATGCGGGAGTGTTTACGAGTTTGCCTAAAACGGTTGATCCATACACGATTACGTTGGATGAGGCTATTGCGCTTTTTGAGCAGAAAAAGCAGGCTGATGAGCCAATTCATGTGTTTGGAGAAATACAGGTGTTGAATGGTAGGTATGGTGCGTATCTTAAGACTCCAGAGGGCAATTATCGCTTACCAAAGTCGGTGGATGTGCAAGCATTGACGGAGGCGAAGTGTCGTGAGATTATCGCATCGAGTGAGCCAGCAGCCGCCAAGAAACGCTTTACAAAGAAGAAATAGCGCGGCGAGAAGTAGCGCAGTTGGTAGCGCACCACGTTCGGGACGTGGGGGTCGCGTGTTCGAATCACGTCTTCTCGACAAAAAAGGACAGGGATGTCCTTTTTTTGTTATGGTGATGTATGCTGAATCACCTATAAATAACCTATGAATCACCAAAGAATCACTAAAGAATAACTAAAGAATCACTAAAGATTTATAGCGGAAAGATAGTGAAAGAAAAGGGACTGGCTAAACCAAATTGACGTAAACCTAAAACAAAGTGATGAAAAGTATTGGGAATGAGCGGCTTGAAAAATGAGATGTTTGGTAGGAAATATTGAAAAAGTACGCTTTTTTCTTTGGGAATTCGAAAAAAAATACTAACTTTGCAGGCTAATTTGTTTTTACAAAACAAGATAGGTGTATTGGGCGAGGTATTTGCCCCAATATTTTGCGCCATAAAAGGAAAGTATTAATTGATTTTATAAGATAAAAGTGACAAATTCGTATCAACATACCGACCAAATCATGGACACGCCGGGCATGATGCACCATGCAGGGTATGTGTTTAAGGATCCATGTACGGGTTGGAATTCTTTTACTGCTTCAGGTACTGGCAGTTTTGCTGCTATTTCGTCTGAGGTAGGTGGTAGTGTTTGTACGCAGGAAAACCTGTTTGGTGGTCCTGTGAAAGTGAATGGAATGGTATATGCAGCTCGTCCTGATAGACCACCAATAGGACAGGAGATGCCAGTAGGAGGTATGCTGTTGCCAATGTTGGTGATGGTGTGTGCATATGTGTTGGTAAAAGTGGTTAAACGTAAGAAATCTCAAGCCTTATGAAAAGATTTTTTCTCTTAGTATATATTTGTCTGAGTTGTCTGATTGCGCAAGCGCAGGCGGTGACTGATGGTGTGTTTGTGAGTGGAGATATCGTATCGTTTAGTTATGATAGTGACCCCTGGGTGCAATATGATTTCCGTTTGTATTTGGAGGCAAGTAGTGGTGGTGTGCGCGCTCCACGTGTGATATCGGATGACTGCTTGTGGCGGATGCGTATTGATCAGAATGGTTCGTCTTACTATTATAGTTTTCAGGATTTGACTACGGGGTATTGGTTGAGCGTGGATAACTCCAGTCCTCAAGGTGCGGTGAATCAAGGTGCTTTGACGTTGGTTGCTGATAGTACAGCTGCTGCGGCTTTTCGTTTCGCTAATATGGTGGAATCGCAGAAGGGCTCTTATTGGATGGGTGAGATTTACTACATGGCCACAATGCACTGGGGGCAAGTGCTTCCATTGTACGTGACGATGGATTTTACGGTGGCGAACTGGAGTCCTTATACGATTCATGTGGAGAAATGGGAGAAAAAAGGCACAGGTGATGCGTGGGCGCACTTCAACCCTGCCAAAGTAGAATTTACATACGATGATGAGGCTGAGCATCGAACGCAACCTATAGATGTACGATTTGTAATTGAACATACTACAGAGGCATATTACCAGATAGTAAGACGTCCTAATGAAGAGCCGCTACTTCGACGCACATCCATTGAGGTAGATCCTAATCAAGTGAAAGATGTGAATGTGTATTGGGAGTCAATGGGTGCGAATAAGCGCAAAGAGACATGGCTCAATCCTGCGAACTTTTCGTTTGATTATCCTAACCTCCAATATACATGCCCAGATACATCGCGTGTGATGATGACGCTGGGTGAGGTGCAAGAGATTACCGCGGATGACGAACATAAGCAATGGAAATTCTCTTTGGCGCCAATAGGTAAGAGTCCGATGGATTTGAAGGGTATTATCTATCCCGAATTGGATAGTCAAGGCAACCAGTTGGGTATCTTGACTTGGATAGACTACTCGGACAATGTGGTGGTGGAGTATAAATACGGCAACCAGAGCTTCAGCAAGAAGATGCGCGTGGTTCGTAAATCCTATCACGAAGAGGAGTTGAATCCAATCTCGGTGTCGATTAACCCAGTGACTTATACTTTCCGCGAAGTGGCGGAGGCAAAAGACTTTGTGGTAAATGTGCAGCATCAACATGGTTCTGTGATATACAATGTGGATGGTCAAGAGATTGTTCGCGAAGCAGAAGGAGAAGCAGAAATAATATCCTTGAATGATGCGCATTGGACATTTACCTTCGAGAATGGTTGGGAAGGGTTGAGTAGTGAAGTGCTGAGCGATGGTAAAACGATTCGAGTGAGCACCACACCTAATGGGAGCGATAGCAAGCGTACTGCGACATTGGTAGGAACATATTCCAATCAATCAGATCCTGAGCATAAGCACGCAGGTGAGTTCCGTATTCCGATAGCTCAGCGTGTGGAAGCAGGTGGCATACAATTCGAGACACAAGCAGGTGCTGGTCACACAGGAGCATGGACTGAGGGGCAAGAGCAGCTGACACATACCTCGGAGCGAACCATATACTATTTGCCTAACCAGGAGATAGAACTCCGTTTGGCAGAGTCGGGCTACTCGGGCTATATGCGCTGGTATGACTATGAGACCAAGGGTGATCCCTATTATAACCATGTAGAGGGGTATCTGTCCACCTCATGGATTCGTTCGCCTCGTTCGGCAGACGGTACACCATTTGCTGCTATCAATACGCCACAGAGTGCAGAAACGGTTCAAGATGAAGGTATATCGTATGGATTGTATTCCTTCAATAGAAATAACGACCGATATGGCGATCAAACCACAGGTACTGATGCCAACTATGGCGGTGTGCTGAATGAAAATAATACGAATAATGCTGCGCCGATATTGAGGGGATGGGATTATACGTATAATGCGAGCGCAAGCACGGCTGAGGCTAAAGCAGCTTCGGGCTACCATACCATTGCTTGTGATGTGAGTGCATATACCGATTATGAATATGCTTTGCAAAATGGACAGATTAAATCCATTACTGAGCCTACGCTTTCTTATCGTCAGATCTTCCATCTCAAACCAGCAGAGGAGATGGCAGATACATTGCAGGCGCGAACGGGCAGACGTGAGTATTTGGAAACGTATAAATATCAAGCTCCATCGGGTAAACAGATCCTTTTGTCCACTGAGCATCGTTATGTCCAATACCGTTCGCATTTGTCTGAGATGTGCTATTTCTATCGCGATGGTAGTGACCAAGTGCAACGTATTCCAGCATCAGCATTCTCGTGGACAAGAGAGGTGTGGGATAATCAAAAAAAGACCTATATACTTGCACAGCAATATACCCCTACATATACCGCTGAGTTGGACTATCTAATAGTTAGAAGTGATAATTACACCATGGGCGAGCAGCAAGTGAAGCATAGGTATTGTTTGACAGCAACACCTGCAGAGTCGGAGCAGTTGCTGATTGCCGAATTTGAGGTGGAGTTTGTGGATGTGGAGAAATGTGGTCCAACGACACAAACAATCATCACTCAAGCCCGTATTGAAAATGAATATGAGGTGTTGAGTAGCATTAATTTTGATGACAACAACGATACGCATTTGCCATGGGGACAGATATCGTATGGATATGTGTATGCAACGGGTGAATTGGCACAAGAAGCCAATTTCCGCCGTGGTGCAACGCAAGGTGCGTTCCCATTCTATGGTGAATACACGATATTAGATTCTGTGAGCAAAGATTGGGCTAGGGCATCGGCTCATTCAGGTAAGGCATTGTATGTGGATGGCACTATGGAACCAGGCTTGGTGGCCAGTCTTACCACGGGTAAGCCTATTTGTTCGGGTCAAACGATGTATTGCTCGGCATGGTTCTGCAACCCAGCACCGGCAAACTGGTCGGGCCAAGGTAACCCAATCTTCCGCTTTAATGTGCAAGGAAAGAATAAGGGAGAAGCAGATTGGCAGAATGTAGGCGTGTATTTTGTGGGCGAGTTGCTCAAGGGTAAGGGTTGGCAGCAGATTAACTTCCCGATTGAATCGGCGAGTGGCTATGACTCTACGCGTGTGTCGATTTATAACTTTGCAACTACCAACCAAGGTAACGACTTTATGGTGGACGATATTACGCTATATGTATCGCAGTTGCCAATGGCGGCTTACCATGGTAAGATGACTTGCCGCTCGACGAGTAATGGTGTCAGCAGTGCAGCAGCTGTATTGCGATTGGATTATAGCAATATGGAGGTAGGTTCGGATGCGTATATCTATTATCAGATTTACAATGAGACAGCAGACAAAGCATTGAATCCAACCTATCAAGAGGGAGATGAGACGTTGCCTATCTACTATCATGACTATGATCATGAGCATGGTGATCTGGAAACGGACCACGCATATGGTTCGATACATATCCCAGATGCTAATTATGTCCCTTCGGAGAGTAGGGGAGATATTATCTATTACTCGGTAGCCAAGATGCTGGATGAGATGGGTGATGCGGTACATAAGAAGGCCTATGTGAAGACGGTGAATAATGGTGTAGAGAAATGGCTCTTGTATGTAGCGCATATCATCGAAAATACCGAAGATCCTGATGAGGCGTTGAATAAGTTATATACAGGGGATAGCTATTGGATGCGTATGGCATATTCAGTAGATGAGTTGGATGAGGACAATTGTAACATGCAGACACCATTGCATGCTACGCAACAGACTAAGTTTGATCTCCGCAATTCGGATAAAGGCCTAGTTGATCAGGAGTTTGACTTGGAATCGGCAGGCAATTGCGCCAATGACATGTATTATCTGACAGTGGCAGTGAAAAATACCTTTGCAGATGAGGTAGGTGGTGCGCTCAAGGATAAGAAGGTACCTATCTATGCGGATTGGTTGGTAACTGTGGAGTCGGATGATGTATATGGTGATAAAGAGGCTACATTGGAAGATCAATTGGCAGCGGATGAGGCATTTAAAGCGTTGTATAAGTACACGCATGGACAAGTGACTGCGGCTATCATGTACGATATGAGACGTCCATCTACGGCAGACGATCCTAATCCAAACTATTATGCTACTTGCTTTGAGGATTTGAAGGTGGATGCATTTGAGTCAAGACAAAACTATGATATCGTGAAGCATCTCCATGATAATGGTTGGTTGCAAATGTATGATACAACGATTAACTTCTACCTCGGTTCGTATGAAGCAGCTCGCTATTGGTGTTTCCCTATTGAGGGTACTGCTACCATGACGGTGAACTATCAGGGTAAGGATACCTTGGTGGTGCTTAAGGATTGTAATGAGCCACGTTGGGTGAAAGTGACTTCTGCAGCAGCTAGTCGCTTCTTGAATATCTTGCCAATCGCATCTCATATAACGGAGCAACAAAGAACAGAACTTCCTGTTTATAAGATGGTTATTGGTGATATGTCTGCCATCAAAATCCCTGTTACTGACATGGGTGGAGATACCAAGATTGCTAATTGTGAGATAGTAGAAGAAAATGGTAAAAAATACTTTACTCTCAATACAGATGCCATCAGCTTTGTTAACCCTGAAACAGGAGAAGTGTTGCCTGTTGATCCTAGCAAAACGGTTGAAGCAGGTAGGGAATACATCGCACGTTTGCAGTTGACTACGGGTGCCGATGGTGTGGATTATGAAGGATGTAAAGTGGGATATATCTTCATCAAAATACAAGTATTGCCACAGACAGTAGTATGGCGTCCAGGTACAAGCACCATCAACGGTTGGGGCTTGAACGAAAACTGGAAAAGTTGGGAGGATACCAATGGCAATAACATGGTGGATGATGGAGATACGTTTGGAGTAGGATATGTGCCAATGGCTGGTGTAGATGTGATTATCCCTAAGATGGATAATGAGTTGCGCTATCCATATATTGTGCCCGATAATGAGCACTTGGATGACCTAGAATCGGATCACAAGCACAATCACTACCCAATGACCATCAATCATGATGTGCATAAATGTCGCAATATCTATTTTGCTTCGGGGGCACGCATCAACAACCAACATCTGCTGGAGTATGAGAAGGCGTTTGTGGATATGCAACTGACTTCTACGAAGTGGAATATGATGTCTGCACCGCTGAAAGATATGTATACAGGTGATATGTTTGTTCCTCATACAGGCGACTATATATCAGGGTCCGCAATGGAGAGCGATAATCCGTTTGAGGTGTCATCATTCACAGGAACACGGGCTCAAGATGCAGCATATGCTTTCTGGTTGTCATTCTATAATAAGGATATTGTTACTCGTTATGAGGGTGGAAAAGATGTAACAGAAACAGCCACTGCTGAGTTCTGCGAGTCCAACTCGTTGATTCAACCATTGGAGGTAGGACAAGGTTTCCAACTCTTGGGCTTTGGTCCTGGAGATAATATGGAAGAGATGATTGTTCGTTTGCCTAAGCCCGATAAGCGTTATTCGTATTTCAATCCTTCGGGTTATGAGACATCGTCGGTGGCAGTTCCTTCGCGAGAGGAGGCATATCGTTTGGCATTCACTCCAACCGATAACACGATGCAAATTACCTTGACGAATGGGGTGGAGAGCAATGCTTTTGTGTTTGGTAATCCTACGTTGTCGTATATTGATATGCGTGCGCTATTGGCTGATAATGATCAGTTTAGTTCTGAGTTTTATTATATGCAGAACGACTCATGGCAGTCGGCTACGGTGGAAGTGGCAGCCACATCTTCGGATCGATACTTGCCTCCGATGCGTTCGGTAATGCTCAAGTTGCGCGATGGGGCAACGGCGACTACTGCCCAAGTAGCATTAAGTACCGATCATTTGACGCTGAATAACTCGCTGAAGTCAAAGGTGGCACCTGTGATGCGTGCACCTCAGCGCGATGTGATGCAAGAGGCTGAGGTGATGACGATTTATGCTTTTGCTGCGGGCAATTATGCGCGCTGTATGTTGGCAACACATGCTGAGGCGAATGATTATTATTTGCAGGGCGAGGATGCATTGTTCTTGTCGTCGGGAGTGGAAGTGACGGTGAAGGATAATTCGGCAGTATCTCCGCTGAACCTCTATACGGTGGCAGAGCAAGTGCCGATGATGACCGATCTGCGTCAAGGAGTTAGTGAAATACCATTGGCAGTTTTGGCAAATGCAGATGCAAGGGATGAGCATATGCAAATGGCATTCTATCTCTCAGAAAACTGGACTAAGGAGTGCTATCTTTGGGATACCATGACGGGCGCAAAATACCGAATCCTCAATGGCTTGATGTTGCAATTACCGATGTCGGAGAACCATGAGCAACGCTATGTGATTGTAGGTCCAGACACTTATGTAGGAGAAGGCAATGATGGTGGTGTGGCTACATCTACTATGAGTGCACTGCCAGCCGATGGCCAATTACATGCTTATTCACCTGCTGCGGGGATGTTGACGGTGGCATCTAACCAGTTGATAAAGTCGGTGGTGGTATATGATATGCTCGGACGTGTGTTGCTGGAGCATGATATGAATCTGTGGAACAACGAAGTGACTTTACCAGTACCTTCGGGTATGTGTGTGGTGGAAGCTTATTTGAGTAATCAAACAACGCTTCATCAGCAAGCCATGGTGAAGTAAAATAGATAGAAAGAAACACATTTTTTTGCCGAGGAACACCAGAAAAAGATGTTCTTCGGCATTTTTTATGCAAAAAAACGGGGAATAGTTGTGAGTTTCATTATTTTTGACTAACTTTGTCGGCGTATTGATAAACTAACTTTTTATTATTAACCATAAAAACACAACAATCATGAAAAAAGTCTATCTTTTTTTGGCGTTGGCTATCCCAATGATGGCAAGCGCACAGTTGTTGGAGGTGGCTTCTACTGAGCGCGTTGCTGCGAATGCAGATGCGAAGGTAGCAGCATTTGGTCCTAATGGCGACTATCTCCTCCTGACAAACACCAGTAACCAAGGTTTACAACGCATGGATTTGGCTACCCAGAAGGTAACCAAAATCACCAGTGCAGATGGCGCAGGTTACAATGTGAAGATTGCTCAAGACGGCAATCAAATCGTTTATCGTGAGGTAACTCTCGATGCAACCAAGAGCCGTGTGAGCAACATTATTCGCCACGATTTGGCTGCTAACAAGGCACAAGTTGTAGCAAAGCAACAATCACATCTTGCTGCTATGGTGGCTGATGTGAATCGTCCTTCTTTCTCAGTTCAAGATCGTCAATTGATGATGACCAAGAATGGCAAGACTATTGTTTTCTCTCCTAATGGTCAACAATACAGCTACCACTGGGCATCACTTTCTCCTAATGGTAAGAAAGTGGCTTACTACATCAGCGCAGTAGGTTGCTTCGTATGCGACATTGATGGCAAGAATATCCAATTCATCGGTCACAACTGCCTCGCTCCAGTATGGTATAATGACAATATTATCCTTGGTTGTGATACTAAGGACAATGGCGAAGTGGTTTTGGAATCTGCAATCGTAGCTTACAGCTTGGACGGCAAGAAACAAGTGCTGACCAATGGCGAGCAGATTGCTGTGTTCCCACAAGCAGCTGAGGGCAAGATTGCTTACTCTACCTCAGAAGGTGAAATCTATGTTATGAATATTAAATGATGCATACTACTATGAAAAAGACATTATTGATTATGGCAGCATGCGTAGTTAGCATCGCCATGTTTGCAACTGACTTGACAGGCAAACGTATTTATATCAACCCAGGTCACGGTAGTTGGGGTCCTAACGATCGTCCTAATCCTACTATTCCTTATCCAAATTTGGCACACGGTATGCCTGATACTTGCGGTTTCTATGAGACCAATACCAACCTTTGGAAGTGTCTTGAGCTCCGCGATCGCTTGGAGGCAGCAGGTGCATTTGTGATGATGTCGCACACACAAGGTGGTCCTTGGCCATACGAGAAAGTAAATGGCGAATATCCAGACTACACCTATGAGCACTATAAGAATTTGCCAGATTATGAGAAGTACAACCGTCCATTGCTTGATATCGCTGATGAGGCAGAGGCAAACAATATGGACTACTTCATTTCTGTACACTCTAATGCGGCAACTGATGGTAACACCGTCAACTATTTGGCATACTTCTATCGTGGTCAAACTGATGGTACACACGTAGTTCCAGGTGCTGTTGACATGTGTAAGGCGTCATGGTATCATGCTTTTGAGTGCCGTTCTATGGACGGTCTTGAGCCAAACAACTACGACACCCGTGACCCAGAGACTTCTAAGCACATCTTGGCTGATATGAACTTCTATGGAAGTAGTTATGATGCTACTCTTCCTTCTTCTGGTAAGACTTATACTGGTTACCTCGGCGTATTGCACCATGGTGTTCCTGGTTTCCTCGTAGAGGGTTACTTCCATACCTATCAACCAGCTCGTCACCGTGCATTGAACCCTGACTACTGCAAGCAAGAGGGTATCCGCTACTACCGTGGTATCGTGGATTACTTCAAGGCAGAGCCAGAGACCAAGGGTTATATCTTGGGTACAGTAAAGGATGAGCACGAGGCATTTGTACATGAGCTCTACAAGTATGCTCCTAACACCAATGACCAATATGCTCCATTGAATGGTGCTGTCGTTACATTGAGCACAGAGGCAGGTGAAGAAATCGCTACCTATACCGTTGACCAAAACTACAATGGTTTGTTCTATTTTCCTGACCTTGAGCCAGGTACCTATAAACTGATGGCTACCGCTGATGGTTACAAACCATTGCACCGTCAATACCAAACTGTAGTGGTTGAGGCGAACGCAACCAGCTATCCATTCCTCTTCTTGGAGGACACTGCTTATGTAGACCTTTCTGGCATCTATGTAGATTATCCAGATCCTGTTCAACCTGATTATGCTGCATTGCCAGAGCAATTCAACTTGAAGCAAAATGATCCAAGAGACTTGATGGCGTCTATTAAGGGTAAGATCAAACGCACTATCCAACATGCTGACTCTGTATTCATGCTCACACATGAGGAGGACGGAACAGCGCATATCTACGTGCTCAACAATACTACTGGCAAATTAGATACTATCTCTACTGTAGGTATCGTACCTGTTGATCCAACTAACCCAGGTGACCACTTGGCACTCTCTGATATCGCTATCACTTGCGATGGCAAGCTCGTAGGTGTTAACTACGCTCGTTGCTATTATGGCAGTGCATATGTTGAGAGCGGTTACAAAGAAGGTATCAGCCGTTTCTATATATGGGATGACTTTTTTGCAGATCCTGTAATTTGGTTCACATCGAAATTCACAAGTAATTCATTGAAGTCTGACCAAGGCTACACCATGGCTCTCTATGGTATGTCAACCAACTGCCATATCATCACCACTGGTGTTCACCGCTATGGCAATGGTGCACGTTACAGCGTATATAACGTAGTAAACGACATCGTGGCAAGTGAAACATATTATGGTTGGGAACTTGGTGCTGGTATCGACGAAGAGGCTGAGTTTGATGAGAAATACGATGGTACAGACTTCCGTTTGACCCTTTCTCCACGTGGCGAGAAGACTAACCTCATCATGGATGCTGAGCGTATGGCTCCAGTAGAGTTTAAATTCCCAGGGGCATCTAACCAACCATTGGTTGTTCTTGGTGGTTTGGATTCTACTCTCATTGGTACCAAATTCCAAGGTGCATCTTACTTCATGTACGCAGGTCGCAATATGATGGTTACTCCATTCCAAAACGAAGAGGGATGGGTAGCTGGTCTTAAATTGTTTGACATCACCGATGGTATGGATAAGGCTGTAGAGGTGAAATTGGATTATGGTTTCTTTGAGCCTTATGCTGTAGAGACTCAATTCGCAAGTGCTGGTGCATATGTAGATGGCGCAGTTCTCAACCTCTATCTCTATGTAGATGGATTGGTATGGTCATTTACAACTGCTGGCGTTCAACAACCTATCGTTGAGCGTATGAACGCATTGAACCTCAAGGTTGCTAAAACTGAATTCGACTACATCTTCTCATTCGTAGCTAACCAAGATGCTCCATATGCAGCTATCCTCTTCTACGATGAAAATAAAGAGGTTGTTGATCAAATCGACATTGAGGCTACTGAGGGCGAGAACCAAGTACGCGTGGCTATTGACATGCTTCCATCTGACGCTATCACATGGGGTGTGAAACTTACAGGTGCTCCTGTTCCTGGTATGGGTCTTGTTGCAGATCACGCAGATCCTACTATGCTCAAGCCATACGCTATTGTTAACAGTCATCCTCTCACTGACCAATTCGGGCAGCTCTATGTAATGGAAGGATCTGGTGATAACAAAGGCATTTCTATTTACGACATCAATATGAATAAACTCAATACTACTCCTTATGTATCTACTGATGCAGCATGGAATGCTCCTAAGCGTTTAGCTATGGCTTCTGATGGTACATTGTTCATCGCAGAGTACAGCGACGGTCATAGTGGTGTATATGTAATGGATCCTGCTCAACCTGAGAATATTACCCAATTCTTTGTTGGTGAGCGTGATGCTAATGGTGTTATCTCTAATGGTGGTGTGAACGTAGGTGCTTCTACCGCAGGTATCTCTATCTACAAAGAGGGTGCAGAGTCTAAGTTGGTTGTTTACAACGAGGACTTTGGTTCTTCACTCGGTAACATTTTGATTTATAACATCGGTCAAGAGGACGGCTCTATCGTTAAGACTTGGGAAGGTGCTCCTTCTGAGGTTTATGGTAAGGGCAGCAACTTGGCTGGTCTTGTTAACAAGAACGGTCAACCTATTCTCACTGACTACGGATTCTTCGTTTCTACTCTCCGTTATGCAGGTGGTAACAATAGCTACGCTACTTCTTGCCGCTACTACAACTTTGCTCAAGAGTGCGAGTTCTCTACTCACTACGATGCATATGCTCCATATGTAAATGGTAGCAACGATGGTGCTTTGGCTCTCAGCAACGATCAAAAGTACCTCGTATTGCCAGACGATAATAACCAATTCGTAGTATTCGAGTGCGCATGGGATGAAGATGGTAAACTTAGCGTGAAGTATGTAGAGTCATTTGTACACAACCTTGGCCCTATTTATCAACTCAGTTTCGACTATGCAGGTAACTTGATAGCTTCTGCTGCTGGCCATATCACTCGCTACACCATGCCTACAGCAGACAATACCATAGTTGTTCCTGCTAAGCAAAAATTACCAGGATCAATACCTACCCATGTAGAAAATGCACAATCCAAAGAGTTGGATCTCAACGCTCCTATGTACGATGTTTTAGGTCGTCAAGTGATGAGCAATTACAAGGGTATCGTTATCCAAAATGGACAAAAATATCTCTTGCAATAATGTAAAGAGCGATTAGTGCTAAATAATGATAAGGTGGATGGGCATATGCTCATCCACCTTTTCTAAAGATAATAATGTTTTTTGAATTAAGATTTAGAAGTATGGCTAAATTCGTTTGTTCCTTCAATAATGTTGTAAGGTACGTAATTGACAGCGGAAAGAAAGGAAAACACAAAGAAAAAGCAAGAAAATGGCAAGGGTAAGGCAAAGAAAATGCAAAGAACAAGGAGAGGAAAAGGAGGGAAAAGAGAGCGAAGAAATGAGGAAATGAAGAACAAATCCATGAAAAAATGATGAAATGTTTGTGCGATTACAAATAATTTCGTAACTTTGCAGGCAAATTTCCATACTTAGGATACAATTGGTAAAAAGCAAAAGGAGGAAATATGCAAAATACAATTAGAATCTATTGCAAAAACACAAAGGAATTTGTGGATGTTCCTTGTGGCATCTCATTGAAAGAGTTGTACGATCGATTGGCATTAAAGATGCCATATCCAGTGATTGCAGCACGAGTAAACTACAAGGTTCAGAACCTTAACTTCTTGGTTTATAAGCCAAAAGATATTGAGTTTATTGACGCAACCAGCGAAAGTGGAAAGCGTTGTTATATCCGTACATTGAGTATGGTGATGGCTTGTGCAGTGAGAGAATTGTGGCCTAATTGTGACTTGCGTATTGAACACCCAATCAGTCGCGGTTTTTATTGCACCATTCGCGAATCGCGTGAAGTGGCTAAGGAAATAACTCCTGAAGTGGTGGCATTGCTGAAAGAACGCATGCAACAAATCATCGCAGAAGATCGTCCGATAATCACCGAAGAAAAGCAAACAAAAGAGGTGATTCGTTTGTTTGGAGAGCGCAAGGATGGTGAAACCACTTTGTTTGAGACCCTTGGCAACCCATATTGTCGCTACTATCGCATGGGAGATTATATCGACTATTACACTGGCGCGCTGATGCCTTCGACGGGATATATTCACCTGTTCGATGTGGAGCAATATCATGGCAATATTTTGTTGCGCATACCTTGTCGTCGCAATCCAAACCAATTGGAGGAACGTTGTGTGCAAGATAAGCGTTTTGGCATATTCAAGGAGTATATAGGTTGGAATAAGTTGTTGCATATCAGCAATGTAGGTGAATTTAACAAGGCTTGCAAGAACCAAAAGAGCTTTGAGATGATTAAACTATCGGAGGCATTGCACGAGAAGAAGGTTGCCCAGATTGCGGACCAGATAGCGCATCGTGAGAGTGGTGTACCGAGATTTGTTTTGATCTCTGGACCTAGTTCTTCTGGTAAGACGACATTCTCAAAGCGTTTGACTATTCAACTGATGGTGAACGGAATACGCCCCGTGGTGATTTCGATGGACAATTACTTCGTGAATCGCGAGGATACTCCGCGCGATGAAAATGGCGAATGGGATTTTGAGCACTTGGAGACCATAGACCTGCCATTGTTCCGCAAGCAGTTAGCAGATCTACTTGATGGTCAGACCGTTAAGTTGCCATTCTACAACTTTGAAACAGGAAAACGTGAATATCGAGGCGACACCTTGCGCTTGGAGAAAGATACGGTGGTGATCTTGGAAGGACTACATGCTTTGAACCCCAAATTGATTCCAGATATTCCACGCGAGATGACGTTTAAGATTTACGTAAGTTCCTTAACAACAGTGAATTTGGATAATCACAATTGGATTCCAACGAGCGATGTACGTTTGATTCGTCGTATTGTTCGCGATTATCGTTATCGTGGATATTCTGCGATGGAAACGATTGCTCGTTTGGACAGTGTACAGCGTGGCGAAGATCGATGGATTTCGCCATTCCAAGAGGAAGCGGATGTGATGTTTAATTCGGCGTTGTTGTTTGAATTAGCCGTGCTGAAACGTCACGCAGAGCCGATATTGGATGAGGTACCAAAATATTGTGATGAATACACGACAGCACATCGCTTGCTGAAATATTTGAGTTATTTTGAATCAATTCCAGAGCGTGAAATTCCACCAACATCGTTCTTGCGCGAGTTTGTGGGAGGTAGTTCGTTTAGATATTAAACTGAAAATCAATGCATATGAGAGGTTTTGTGGTTGTATTATTGTTTTGTACAGGCTTATCTTGTTTAGCACAAGAAGTGGGCGTGGACTCTGTGTTTGTGGGTGATAGTGTTGTGGTTGAAGATACCTTGCAGGCTGTACTGCTGACAGATGTGATGGAAAATGCCACTGTGTATCAAGACTCTATGGTAAGGCAGTTGATGATAGACAAACAATTAGGAATACAACGCGGCAAAGTGGAAGTGGATGGTTTTAGGGTGCAGGTATACTCATCCAATCAACAACAAATAGCTAAGAATGAGTCACTTATATTGCAACAAGAATTGGAAAAAGTATTGAGTAAAACGGTTTACACGATATCTGAACCTCCATTTTGGAAAGTGCGCGTGGGTGACTTCTTGACACGCGAAGATGCAATGCTCTATAAGAACGAATTGGTTTCACAATTTCCTGATCTTCAAAGCAGTGCATATGTTGTACCAGATAAAGTAATCGTTGTAAATTGAGAAATATGACACCTCCATTTATACCTTCGGATAACAAGACTCAACAGATTGCCCATCATGTAGAAGAACTGCTTCGATTGATTGGGGAGGATTCTGCACGTGAAGGGCTAAAAAAGACACCGACTCGCGTAGGTGAGGCTATGCAATTTTTGACACAAGGCTATCAACAAGACGCGGAAGATATCTTGCGCGGTGCGCTGTTTGAAGAAGATTATCGCCAAATGGTGGTTGTAAAAGATATACCATTTTATTCCTTGTGCGAACATCACCTATTGCCATTTTTCGGCAAAGCGCACGTGGCATATATTCCGAATGGTAAGATTACGGGATTGAGCAAGATAACTCGTGTGGTGGATGTGTTTGCCCGACGCTTGCAGGTTCAAGAGCGTATGACCACACAAATAAAGGACTGTATCCAACAGACACTCAATCCATTAGGCGTGATGGTAGTGATAGAAGCAGAGCACCTATGTATGCAGATGCGAGGGGTGCAAAAGCCTCATGCCGTTACGACGACGAGTGATTTTACAGGGGCGTTTAATCGAGCAGAAACGCGAGAGGAGTTTATGAATTTGATACGAGGGTAGAGCATTTGACAATTTGAGGGATATTGAATAGGTATGCTCTGTAAGTAGTTTAGCGTTATTTACAGTGTTTTAACGGCTTTGGATAAGCACGATAAGTATTACGAAAACTAGCACTATCGTATACGGGTGTTATATTATTGTTTTTTTAGCAGTATTTGTTTGGGCTTTATTTATATTTAGTAAAGTATCGACTAAGGGTGAGGATAAAAATGCTATAAATATCCTCAGATAAAGTGATTAGTTCATGATGAGTATTTTTACATTCCCGTAGTCTTGTCCATTTGTATTATTACAGATAGCTGTATATATTCCTGAAGCTACTTGACTGCCTGATTGATTTGTTCCATCCCATACAACTTCACCTCCAAAACCCTTTAGTTTCTTTATTAGATTTCCACTAGCATCTATTATACGCACTTCACTATCTGCCATTAACCCCCTAATAGTAATATAACCTTTGTATGTGGGGTGAACAGGATTTGGATAAACATATAAATTATTAAAATTTTCCTCAGGTTTAACTGCATCGCTCATATAAGAAACTAAACCCGCAGCCGTTCCAATGAACACCTCTCCAGATAGTTCATTAATAGCGATAGAGAGAACATTGTCACTTGGCATAAGCGAGTTTTCAGACGTAAAATGCGCGACGGTTTCAATATCCTTGCCTCCACTTTCATTCGTTGTGATTTGGATTAAGAACACTCCAGAAGAAGCAGTTCCTATCCATTTACGATTGGCTCCATCAATAACTATACAATTAATCTGCTCTCCATCCAACAAATAATCACCTAATCCAGATCCATCATTGCGAGGAATAACAACACGTTCGCAGTAGTTAGATACAGTAAAATCAACGTTAGTAGGGATTGTAAATATACCTGAATTCGTTCCAACCCAAAGAGTGTTATCGTGATCTTGAGCAACGGAATAGATATGCTCTGGAGCGATATTTCTTGAATTCTGATCTATCCAAGTATTTCTAAATGTTACTTTATCATCATTCGGATTGTGTGGAGTTCCATTATCTTGTAACAGAATCAATCCTGTTCCAGCTCTTACAATCGAAATCCATTTCCATTGAGGGTTACGATTATCTATAATGAAATCACCTGGAGTATCCAACGAAATGGAATTTAAACTAAATGAAGTCCATTGTCCATTTTGTGAAATAACATGCACATTTCCTTGCTTTCCGCCAGCATTGAGAACCCATAAGTTGTTTTCATCATCAAACAGTAATCTGTCAGTTCGCGTATAGCGGTCCGGATTTTCTGGTACAGCAGAGTGAAATTCACTATTGGAGGCAAGATATAAATTGACCACATTGGTATCTTGCAGCTCAATCATACCAGTACCATATGTGGTGATAAAATAATGATTGGAATCGTTAGGGTCTTGAGCCACATCCATTGCGTCGTACAAAACGTGGTTTGATTTTTGCACTAAATTCTGGTTGTTTAAATTAGTCCACTGATTATTTTCCAAAATCATAATCTCTGCAGGACGCTTATATTGGGTAGCCCAACGTCCTCCTGGGAGCATATAAAGTTTGTTTCCAAAAATACGCAATCTATATGAATAGTTATTTAGTGGACCATTTGGACGATATGCTATATTATAATTATTATGATGATGCATAACTCCATCATCTTTTGTTCCAGTCCAAAAAGAGCCATTATCCTCTGCAATATCATTAATATATCCATTTGATATGAAGATAGGCATTGTAAAATCATTTTGCAGTTCCGCTATACCATCTTGATTAATAAGTGCAAACAGGTGGTTTGCTGTTCGACATAAACCTCGTATTTTAAATTTTGAGGTATGTTTTTTCCACTCACCATTATTACGAGACCATAATACATTATCAATAATCACACACAGTGTTTTTGCGTAGGTATTCATTCCCTGCAGGTTTTTTCCAGATGGGAGCGTTTGTCTCTTCCAGTAGGCATAATCAACCAAATTGTCATTTAAGTGAGCAGAGTAAAGTGCCGTTTTAGACGCTGCATATATGCTATCCCCTAAAATGGTTATATAAGCCACATCAACTTCAATTGATTGATCACCAATATAATATGTATCTTCTATTTGATGTCGTTCCAAATCTAATGCTATAATTCCAAAACTCATAGCTAAGTATGCTTTGGTACCGTACATACAAATATCATGCACTTGTTTGGACAAACTCATTGATTTAAGGAATAAATCAGAAATGTTGTAAACATCACCTTCTTTATTCAAAACATCTAAATGACCATTTTGATAAGTGACAAGCATTTTTTCAGTGCTTGAATTGACTTTAATATGATCTATAATAGAGCTACTTAATCCAGTTGCTTTAGTGTAATATTCTATTTCTTCCGTTTTTTTATTCACAGAAAACATGGAATTGTTAGATAATGCATAAATTTTGTCTCCCAACCGCTCTACCTCATTAATTTCCGAAAAAGCCAAATGCGATTTCCATTGAAACATTGTACCATACGTAAGTTCCTCATCAGAAATGTCCAAATTGAGTGCTGTGTCAGGTGATAATTGGTAAGAAACCAAACCTTGTCCTGTTCCAATATACATTCGACCATTGTAATTATCAAATGCAAGTGAAAGTACGGTATTAGAGGGCATGACAGTATTATCACTAGTATAATGTGCTATAACCTCTGTTGCATCTTCGTTTAGTACATAAACACCAGATTGTGCAGTTCCTATCCAAATCTCATTATTATTATCAAAGGCGAAAGTATTCACCCGTTCCATTTCCAACAAATAATTACCATCTGCCATAGGAATTCGTAATCGCTGGCATTGAGTTGATGTCATAAAATCAGTGGTATGTGGTATTATGATTGGACCACAAGACGTTCCTATCCACGTATCTCCATTAGGCGCTTGAGCCATCCCGTAATAAAACTCAGGCACAATGACTTGACCATCCTGATCATAAAATTCACTTTGTATCTTAAATTTATCATCTGACTGATCAAAGGGAGAACCACCATCATCTACCATAGCAATAGTAGGAATAGCACGGCATGACAAAATCCATTTTCTATTTGGGTTATTTTGGTCAATAATAAGTCCGCCAGGAGTGTGAATGAAAAAACGAGAATTATTTGAAAATAGATTCATGCCTCGTTGCGTACCATTTGGAAGGAATGCAACTATCGTTGTATCTACATCACCAGCAACCAATGTCCATAAGCGTTTTTCATTATCATATATAGCATCACAAGTACGAGTATATGTATCTGGTGAACTAGGAACAGCGGAACCTAAAATACTATTGTTAGATGTATAGTGTTTCTGTAGAATATCATTTTTAAATTCATAAAGTCCAGTTCCATAACTTGTTACGAAAAAGTGTTCGGGATCATCTGGATCAACGGCAACATTCATAAAATCTAAAGCATGTTTGCCTGTAATATTTTGTATTTGCGTGTTCGTTATGTTTAACCATTTTTCGTTTTCATAAATCATAACATGTCCGGCCGCTTTATTTTGAGTTGCCCATTTTCCACCTGGAACGACATATAATCGACCCCGATCAAATGTCATACTATATGGGGTATTTACCTGAGGACCATCAGGTAAATAATACGCTTCTTCACCTGTAACAAACTTTCTATATACACCTTGTGCACCTGCTACTTTCCACAAATCACCATCCATCATGGTATACTCTTTGCCTTTCTTCGTATCAAATGGGCAAGGCATGGTAGAGCAGGTTTTCCAGAAATGATAGTCAACAACATTATCATATATGCAAGCGGAATAATTCTTGCTTTTTGTCTGAGCGTAGATGCTATCTCCGTAGAACATCACATCTGTTACCTTTACCTCACTTGCTTCTTCACCTATATAATATGTCTCTTTAAATTCATGCTTTTCCAAGTCAAAAACAAGTATACCAAAATCCATTGCTAAGTAAGCAAATTTACCTTGGATGGTAATGTTATTGCATATCTTGGACGACGTCATTCGTTTATTATACAAGTCTGATATATAATGCATTGTACCATTATATTGTATATCCATCTTGCCATCAGAATACATGATCAACAATTGTTCGCGCTCCTCATCATACATCAAAAAGCACACATTCGTACCATGCAAACCAGATCGATTATTGTACAATGTCATATTCTCTGTCATTTTGTTGATAGAGAATATAGCACCATTTGCAAGGGCATAAATTTCTTCTGGACAGTTTGCTATAACCTGCACACTGTTATACGCGAAGTGTGTTCTCCACTGCCCTGTCTTTGCAAACGCCGCAATAGAAATCAACACCAACAACCAACTCAATATGTACTTTTTGATTTTCATATATTTTTGTCTTTTAATATTTTACATAATTTCTCCATCGCTCGTCCACGATGACTAATCGCATTTTTCTCTTCTGCTGACAAACTCGCAAAAGTTTTTTCATATCCCTCTGGCACAAAAATCGGGTCATAACCGAAACCTCCTGCCCCTTCTTCTTGCAGAGCAATCCTTCCACGAACCACTCCTTCCACTTGTTGTACATTTCCTGTCGTAATCAGCGATACCACCGTCCTAAAGCGCGCACTTCTATCCACTTGCCCCTGCAATTCTCGCAATGCTTTCTGTCGATTATTCACATCACAAGCCTCATCTCCTGCCCAACGAGCTGTACGCACACCTGGCGCTCCACCTAAAGCAGCAATCTCCAAACCGGTATCATCTGCAAATACGCCATCTATTCGATCACTAAGACCATTCTCACATATCCACTCCCACACAACTTGCGCTTTTAAGTTTGAATTAGCCTCCAATGTCTCCCCTGTTTCTTCAATCTCTTGAGAAAATCCAAGTTCTTTCAAACTTATCACTTCCACATGAGCAGGAAGAATTTGTCTCACCTCTTCCAACTTATGCGTATTATTTGATGCAAATACCAATTTCATGCCTATTTTACAATTAAAAACTTGCAAAATTAGTATTTTTTGCTCAAATATCAAAATATTTTACCACAGATTTGGTATATTCGACCATTTTTTTATAATTTTGTCGCGAATTTATAACAAACCATATTCTATTAAACAATGAAAAGAATTCTATTTTTTGCAGTGACCCTCCTTTTTTCGGTTACTCTTTTCGCTCAAAATCCCCTATTGGGTGAGTGGATTAC
>Ga0233361_1000003_pt1 | contig 47202 bp, 45 predicted proteins | sample ElkDunMinimDraft_21_FD_180678 | JGI IMG/M metagenome (GOLD analysis project Ga0233361, IMG submission 180678) | Fecal eukaryotic communites from dung pellets of Tule Elk in California, USA - Elk Dung C0 | ecosystem: Host-associated > Mammals > Digestive system > Large intestine > Fecal | place...
CCCAGCACAATCCACAACAAGGCGACCGGCCCAAACAAACAACCAGCCAGCGCACCGAACACAGGCCCCAGCCCGGCTATATTAAGCAACTGAATCAAAAATATCTTCCAAGTGGGCATTTCCACATAATCCACGCCATCTGCCTTTACCTTGCATGGCATGAGCATCTTGAAATCAACCCCATACACCCGCTCCGCTATCCGGCTATACACAGCATAGCCCAAGATAAGCGCTATCGCACATATAAAAAACAGCAGTAAACCCATTGTCGTAATGTTACACCCCCACTCTACACCCCCGCCCTTGCTAACTCAAGGTTTTTCACTGTTAGCACCCCACCGCTGACACAACAAATCACTATAAAATTATCACTCCACAACAAATAGATTTCAAGAGGAAATTACGGCTTGCCAAACGAGGAAATTTGGGGTATAATGCGCCCGCACTACGCGATTACTAACGCGAAACTCATTCCTTATGTCCGGCAACCTCACTTATAAGCAATCCGGCGTCGATACAATCGAGGCTCAATCCTTTGTTCACGACATCAGCTATCACGTAAAACGCACCCAGAAGAACCGCCAGCTCTGCAATGCTTTCGGCCTTTTTGCTGCGGCTTACGATCTTTCCTCCTACAAGGAGCCCGTCATCGTCACCGGTACCGACGGTGTGGGAACCAAAACGGAAATCCTCTTTGATATGGATATGTTGGAAACCGCTGGCAAGGACTTGGTGGCCATGAATGTGAATGACATTCTGACCACCGGTGGCGACCCGCTCGTGTTCTTGGATTACCTTGGCATCTCCAATTTGGAAATTGAGCGTCCGCGCATCACACGTTTGGTAGCCGGCATGTGCGACTATCTGGAAAGCTGCAACTGCATCCTGGCCGGCGGCGAAACTGCCGAAATGCCCGGAGTGGTACCGGAAAACCTTGTAGAAATGGCCGGTTTCAGCATTGGCTGTGTGGAAAAGAGCCAAATGATTGATCCCTCCAAGGTAGAAGACGGGGATGTATTCATCGGCTACCCGAGCGATGGCTTCCATGCCAACGGCTGGAGCTTGGTGCGCCGAATCCTCAAGCAGAATCCGGAATTGCTCACGGAAGAGGAACTGCGCAGCTTGCTCGCTCCCACCCGCCTGTACCACGACGTGGTGTACGATATGCGCAAACTGGGTATCACCCCCAAGGCATACGCCCACATCACCGGTGGTGGCCTGCCCGAAAATCTGGAACGCTTCCTGGGCAATAAGGGCGCGGATCTTGAAATCCCCTACTGGGACAACGCCCCCGTGCAGAAAGTCTTGCAGTTTGTGGATGCCGAAGACAAGTTCCACACCTTCAATATGGGTATCGGTTGGGTGGCCATCGTGAAACCTGAGGACGTGGAAAAAGCCATGACGGCCGGCCCCGGTGGCACAGTCATCGGCACGCTGAGAGAAGGCAAGGGCATCAAGGTGAGCGTACGTAAGTAACCCCAACACCACACAAACGATATGTCCGCAGCAATCCGCTTGCTCAAGCCGCTCTCCTACTTTGCGGAGAAGTACGGCTCGCCCGAATGGGCTTTCAACAAGCTTTTCCTGCTCATGGAAAAGCAGCACAATCGTGGACAAGATGGCGCAGGTATTGGGTGTATTAAGCTCAATATGCCGATGGGAGAGCCTTACATTTTCCGCGCGAGAGATGCATCTAGCTCAGCCATCACCAACATATTCTCCGCCCAGCAGCGCCACCTGCGTAGTTTGCGAGAAGCCGGCCACGTACGCGGGCACGATGCAACCACCTTCAAAAAACACTTCAACTTTGGTGGCGAGGTGCTTATGGGGCACATGCTGTACGGCACGAGCGGGGTACAATATGATGAAGGCAGCTGCCACCCCTTCATGCGCCGTACCAACTGGACGACCCGCACCCTCATGCTGCAAGGCGATTTCGGTATCACCAACATCTCCGAGCTCCATGAGAAACTCATCTCCCGCGGGCAGCACCCCGTATTCGGAACCGACACTCAGACCTTGTTGGAAGAAGTGGGCTATTATCTGGATGAAGCGCACACAGATTTGTACCGCCAGCTTCGCGATGCCAAGGTGGATGGTAAGGAAATCCCCAACATCATCTCCGAAAATCTCAACCTCTATGATATCATCAGCAAAGCATCCCGCAGCTGGGATGGCGGCTTTACCGTGATGGGTGCCATCGGCAATGGCGACTTCTTCTGCCTGCGAGACCCGCACAGCATCCGCCACTGCTACTACATCCACACGGATGAATATGTGGCTATCGCCAGTGAGCGGGTACCGCTCATGAGCGTGATGGAAGTAGACAGTGATGAGGTGAAAGAGCTTCCCGGAGGCCACATGATTGCCGTGAAATACGATGGGAAAGTCACCATCAAGGAATACACCACCCCGGCAAAGCCAACGCCCTGCTGTTTTGAAGATATCTACACCTCCCGCGGCAATGACCCCATCATCTACCGCGAACGCAAGGCACTTGGCGCCAACCTGACGGAGAAAGTGGTGGCCAGTTTGGATGAAAACTTCTCCAAGGCAGCCATCACCTTCATTCCGAACACCGCCGAAGTATCCTACTACGGTCTCTTGGAAGGCCTGCGAGCCTACCGCCGCAACAAGGTGAGCAATGCCATGATTAAGGCATTCCGCGAGGGAACAATGAGCGAGGAACTCATCAACGAGCTCATCCTGCGCCGCTGGCCACGCGCCGAAAAAATTGCCCACAAAGACATCAAACTGCGCACCTTCATCTCGGAAGAAAGCAGCCGCAAGCAAATGGCCTCTCAGGTGTATGACCTCACCTACGGCGCGGTAAACAGCGATGAAGTGCTCGTGGCGATTGACGATTCCATTGTACGCGGCACCACACTTAAGATGAGCTTACTGCGGCTCTTGGCCCGTACTCAGGCGCGTAAGATTGTCATCGTCTCCTCTGCCCCGCAAGTGCGCTACCCGGATTGCTACGGTATCGACATGAGTGAAATGGGTAAGTTCATCGCCTTCCAAGCAGCAGTGGCACTTCTCAAGCGCCGAGGCATGGCCTACCGCTTGGGTGATGTGTATGTAGAATGCAATCGGCAGTTGAAGCTGCCGCGCGAGCAACGCACCAACCCGGTGAAGCAGATTTACGACACATTTACCGAAGACGAAATCACGGAAGAGATTTCCCGCATGGTCACGCCGGATAACTGCCCGAGCGAGATTCAGGTGATTTACCAGAGCATGAGTGGCCTGCACGATGCCATCGAAGGCCCCTGCGGCGACTGGTACTTCAGCGGCAATTACCCCACCCCCGGTGGTTTCACCACGGTATGCAAGGCATATATCAACTGGTTTGAGGGCAAGGACGGTTGTCTGAGCGGTCTCAACCTTTAAATCCCCTTTTCAGAAGAGGGGTGCAAGCAAGCCTTGAGCCCCTCTTCTTTTTCCCCAACTCCCCCCATTCCCCCCCTTTTCAACCATGTCACCCTCGCCCACAGCACACTTCACGGAATTACCGGATGAAGAGCTTATCAAGCTGACGCTCGATGGGCAAACCAAGGCCTTTGATGAATTAGTGCGCCGCCACAGCCGCAAATTGCACGCCATGTTGCTGCAGATGCTGGGTTCGGAGGCAGATGCTTACGATGTGGCGCAAGAAGCATTCATGAAAGCCTACCGCTCGCTGCGCTACTTCAACGGCGCAAGTGCGTTCTACACGTGGCTCTACACCATTGCTGCCAACCAAGCCCGCAACCACCTGCGCAAACGCAAGCGCAAATCCTACCCGGCCTACAGTATCGACAATACGGAAAACGGCGACCCGCTGGAAAAAAATGTAGATCTGGCCGACACCAGCTTGGCGTCCGACCCTGCTCGCGGTGCCCACGTCAAGGATTTAAAATCCCGTTTGCAAGCTGCGCTCGCACAGCTTTCTCCTGCCCACCGGGAGATTGTGACACTTTGCGACATCATGGGTATGTCCTCCCCCGAGATTTCCAAAATGCTCAACATCTCGGAGGGTACGCTACGCTCCCGCCTTTTCTATGCACACCGCCAGTTACAAGGTATCTTGGCAGGTGAAGAGAATTAATAAAAAAGGCGCACAATGGTGCGCCTTTTTTAGGATGGTAAGCTTACAGCTGCTCCATGGCTTTGATTTCTTGGCTCAGCTTCATCGCACAAAAATCAGGGCCGCACATCGAGCAGAAATGCGCCTTTTTCGCGTTGGCATGCGGGAGCGTCAAATCATGGTACGCGCGAGCACGGTGCGGGTCGAGCGACAAGTTGAACTGGTCTTCCCAGCGGAACTCAAAGCGGGCCTTTGCAAGCGCATTGTCCCGCAATTGGGCACCGGGATGCCCCTTGGCCAAATCCGCAGCATGAGCAGCCAATTTATAGGTGACCACCCCTTCCCGCACATCTTCTTTGTCCGGCAAGCCGAGATGCTCCTTGCGGGTTACGTAGCACAGCATGGCACAGCCACGTTGGGCAATCATCGCGCCACCAATCGCCCCGGTAATGTGGTCATAGCCCGGTGCTATGTCAGAGGCAAGCGGACCGAGCGTATAAAAGGGAGCTTCGTAGCACCATTCTAATTGCTTTCGCATGTTCTCCGGCACTAGGTGCATGGGCACGTGCCCGGGGCCTTCGTTCATCACCTGCACGCCCTTGGCCCAAGCTCTGCGGGTGAGCTCGCCCTGTACTTCCAGCTCTGCCAGCTGGGCAAAGTCATTGGCATCTGCGATGGCGCCCGGGCGCAGGCCATCTCCAATCGAAATTGCCACATCGTAGGTGGCCAAGATATCGCAAATTTCATCCCAATGGGTGTAGAGGAAGTTCTCCTGCCGGTGAATCATCATCCACTTGGCTATGATGGAGCCCCCGCGGGATACAATCCCCGCTGCGCGCCGGGCGGTGTGGGGTACAAAGCGCTGCAACAATGCAGCATGCACGGTCACATAATCCACGCCTTGCTTAGCTTGCTCAATGAGGGTATCCCGGAACACGGGCCAAGAAAGGTGCGCCACCGCACCGCTACATTTTTCCAAGCTCTGGTACATGGGCACAGTACCAATGGGCACAGGGCTATTGCGCAGAATCCACTCACGAGTACGGTGAATATCCTTGCCCGTGGAGAGATCCATCACCGTATCGGCACCCCAATGAATAGCCCAGCGCAATTTTTCCACCTCTTTCACAATGTCGGACGCTATGGCTGAGTTGCCGATATTGGCATTGATTTTGCAGAGGAAATTGCGCCCGATAATCATGGGCTCACACTCCGGGTGGTTGATGTTGGCCGGTATGAGCGCCCTCCCTGCAGCTATTTCATCGCGCACAAACTCCGGGGTAAAGAAAGCGGGCATACGATTGCCGGGGCGCTGCTCTGCCGGGTGCTGGTAGGCCAAATCTGCGCGACTACACAAATGCGCCGGTCCAAAACCGGGTTGCGCTTCCAATTCGCTGGGGCGCGGCATGCCGGTTCCCAATTCATCCAACCATTGCTGTGCTTCTTCCGGGCGAGATTTTGCGCTGGGGAAGCGGTCGTAGATGGCACGGTACGCAGATTCGCGTCCCAAATTCTCACGGATAGCCACGTATTCCATCTCCGGAGTCACGATACCCTTCAGCGCGTAGTGTCGCTGCGTGGGGGGAGCTGTGATATCGGCTGCACGCAAACTACCGCCGGCCTCATCCTGCACATCGTCGCGCATTCGTATCCACTCCGCACGCAGCTTCGGCAGCCCCTGCTCCTCATGACCGTGATACGCATCATCCCCCCACGGCCCGGAGCAATCATATACGCGCACAGGCTCATTCTTTTCCGTGCTACCATCCGGAAATACGGTATCTTCCTGCACAATCTCACGCATGGACACTTGCACCTGCGGGTACAATTTGCCCTGCACATACACCCGGCGCGAACCGGGGTACTTCAAGTCATCAGCGTTCATACCCGCTCATTCTATCACCCCTGTTTTTCATTTTCCAAACTCAATCTCCGCGTATGACGTGCTAACATTAAAAGCGCTCTCTGTGCATCAAATCAGCATCAGAGAGCGCTTGTAGGCAGTTGAGCTTTGAGACTCTTTATGTCGGGTATTGTATCAGTTTCTGTGTCCATTGTGATGATTAATTGCAACCGAACAACCAGCAAAATAATCCGTGGCGATGAATGGCACGGGCCTTGTGCACTTTTTTGTGCTGATGTTGTTTATGCTGCTTTACTTTCACAACACGCTGCACCTTGGCCCCACCATGATGGTGAGCGTGTGCGGCGACTACGGCTGCTTCAGATTGGGCGGAAAGCACGCCCACTAGGGCAACTGCTACGACGGCTAATTTAGCGAGATATTTTTTCATATTGCTTGAATGTGGTTAGGGGTTGGCGGATTCCATTAGTGGCGGTGGCGATTCACGCGGCAGCCTTGGAAGAAGTGGCGGCGGGCGTGGTTGTGGCGCACATGGTGGCGGTGGTGGTGGCACTTATCCTTGCGAACCTTCACCTTCTTGTGGCAATGATGCTTTTCTTTGACCACTCGGTGTACATGCACACCTCCATGATGCACGTGGGCTACGGCTACGGCTGCTTCAGATTGGGCGGAAAGCACGCCCACCAGGGCAACTGCTACGACGGCTAATTTAGCGAGATATTTTTTCATATTGCTTGAATGTGGTTAGGAGTTACGGGATTTTGTCTTTAGTGGCAGTGCAGATGGCGGTGGCGATTCACGCGGCAGCCTTGGAAGAAGTGGCGGCGGGCTTTGTGGGAGTTCACATGGTGGCGGTGGTGGTGGCACTTATCCTTGCGTACCTTCACCTTCTTGTGGCAATGATGCTTGGCCTTGACCACTCGGTGTACATGCACGCCTCCATGATGCACATGGGCTACGGCTGCTTCGGATTGAGCGGAAAACACGCCCACCAGGGCTACTGCAACGACGGCTAATTTAGCGAGATATTTTTTCATATTGCTTGTTTTGGGTTCGGGCATCATCGCCCGTTCAATTGGTAAAGCGCACAAGCAAATGTCTTTTGTTTAATTTTTATAATAATTTTCATAAAAAAACTTTCAGCCACTCCTTTCCCGGAGTGGCTGAAAGCAGATTAAATATTGAGTGCAAATAAATTAAGACAGTTTCGACAGCACATCCTTGAGGATGGACAAGCCCTCCGCAAGCACCTCTTCGGGCACAGTCAACGCGGGGATGAGGCGCAGCGTATCCGGGCCGGCAGGGCAAGCAAGCAAGCCGGCCTTGAGGCAAAGGCCGTTCACATACGCCGCGGGGGTGGCCACTCCATCAGGCACGGCAAAAGCCCCCTTGCGCAAGCCGATACCGCGCAACAAACCATAGCCACGCACGCATTCTACCACCGGCAGATTCCAAGATTCAATCTCGGTTTTAATCATTTCACCCAGCATCGCAGCACGAGCAGAGAGGTTGGCATCGACTATCTCCTTCACCACAGCCAAGGCAGCCGAGCAAGCCAAGGGAGTGCCACCAAAGGTGGAGCCGTGAGAGCCCGGGCCCATGATGGAGGAAAGCTCCGTGCCCTCCGCATCAATAGCACGGTTGCTTACCCAGAAGCAGCCCATGGGGAAACCGCCGCCAATACCCTTGGCGCAGGAGATGAGATCGGGCTTTACCGTGGGGCAAACGGCCTGCCAGCCCATAGGGGCACCGCAGCGGCCATAGCCGCATTGCACTTCATCTACCATGAAAAGCAAATCATGCTCGTGGCAAAGATCGGCCACAGTCTGCATAAATTCAGGGGTGGCGGGGTTGACACCGCCCTCGCCCTGAATAGCCTCCAGCATGATGCCGCATGTTTCTTTGGAAATTGCGGCGCGCAAAGCCTCGGCATCATTGAAATCCACGTATTTGAACCCCACAAGCATGGGGTCAAACTCCACCTGGATTTTTTGCTGCCCGGTGGCAGCCATGGAACCCAGCGTGCGACCGTGGAAACTCTTATTAAAGGTAATCACCTCATAGCGGGGGGAGCCATCTGCCGCGGGGCGGCGGTGCCCAAAACGGCGAGCAACCTTGATGATGCCATCATTGGCCTCTGCCCCGGAATTGCAGAAGAACACACGCCCGGGAATCCCCACGATTTTATCCACAATAAGCGCGGCAAGTTCTTCCTGCTGGGGAATGGTATACAAATTGGAGCAATGCATCAACTGCTGCGCCTGCTTGCACACAGCATCCACCACAATCGGGTTGCAGTGCCCCAAGCTGCACGTGGCAATCCCCGCGCAGAAATCCACATATCGTCGCCCCTCCGTATCATACAGGTAAGAACCTTCACCCTTGGCAGCGGCTATGGGAGATTGCCCATACGTCGGAAGTACATGTGGTTGTCTGTTCATAACGCGGAAAATGTACACCCGCACGGCCCGTTTTGTCAACACTTTTCAGCCAAAAAAACAGGGGCAGTCTGCACATGGCAAACCACCCCTGAAACACAATAGCAGAGAGAAATCTTTACTCTATCACAGCGCCGGCTTCTTGGGCACAGGATTGGCCACCTTGGCCTTGCTCGTGGTGTTGGGCAACCATGTCTGATTGCGGCCCAAGAATGCTATCTTGCCGCGCACAATCAGATTCTTGCCATCGCGCCATATTTCGCAGCCGTACACTTTGCCCTTTGTAGGGTCCAGCACTTCGCCTCCGCTGTAGGAATCACCATCCTTCTCCAAATCCCAGATGATATCCAAGCCCAGCACGGCGGGGCTGCCCTTGATCTTAGCCTTGGCGCTCTTGTCTTTCAAAAGCTCTACCACGCGGCCATAAATCTTGCCCTGGTACTCATATATCTGCACCACGCTCTTGGCCTCCTTTGTCTCGTCGTCAATGGTAGTCCAAAGACCCACCACATCGCTACTTGCCTGGGCCACCATTGCGCACATGGCCATCACAGCTGTCATGAATATCTTTTTCATTTGACTTTCTTCGTATCAGGGGTTCTCTGCCCACCCTCGCCACCATATGCTAGAGTGAGCTCGACCTTACGTTATACAAAAGAAAAGCTAGAGTCAAGTCTAAATTATAAAAAAAATCGTGCGACACGATAAAACGCAAGCCGCAGCTATACTTTAATCAAGGATTGGGCAAAAGGGGCAACACAAAGGCATTGCCTATGGCCAACCAAACAGGCAGCGTGAGGAAGGAGCACACGGTGGTGGAAAGAAGGATTTGAGTGCCCAACTCCGGTATACCACCGAAGCGTTTGGCAAGGATGACGGGAATGACCGCACTAGGAATAGCACTTTGGATGACCATGATGCGTTTGATGAGCGGGTCAACCGGTAAGGCCCAAGCCAGAAAGATAATGAAAGCCGGTGCCAGCACCAAGCGGGCAATAAGCCCGGCGGAGAGCATTTTTGGCTGCCATGTAAAGTTGCGGGTGAGGTCATACATGGAGCAGCCAAAGAGGATGAGGCAAATGGGAGTGGCCACGGAGCCAATCATCTCTGCCGTCTTCATAATGGGTGGCAGCGCCACATATTCCCCCAGACCGGACCACGCAATGGCCAGCGAGACGCATACAGCCAGCAGCGGCCCACGCAGCAACATGCCAAGCCGCAAGTCCTTTGCCCCACCGCACATGAGGATGACCCCCAAGCTCCACACAAAAATCTCGCATCCCATGTTGTGGATGAAGAGCACCCCCATGGTGGGGTCGCCCTGGGCGGAAAAGAGCATCTGGATGATGGGGATGACGAAGAAGGCGTAGTTTTGCACGCCGGCAGTGAGGGTGAAGGTGCGCAAGCCCGTACCGATGCGCAGGCGCAGCATGCGCGCAACAAGCCACGCCGCCACCACTCCGACAAGCAGTTCCAAGAAGCCGCAAGCAATCGCTTGCAACGAGAAAGCCACGGTGGAGATAGCGGGATGCGCCTCCACCACCATGTATTTCATGATGCTATGAAAAATGAGGCAGGGATAGCCCACATCCATAGCCAGCTGCATGATGGGTGCATCGTGATGCGCCTCAATCGCCTTCTTACGGCGCAACCAAAAGCCTATCGCAAAGAAAACGTAGACCGGAATCGTCGCTAGAAAAGAGTTGAGGACGATGCTACCCATCTGTCAGCATCAGGTTTGTTGTGGAAAAGCTTTATTATCACTCACCCAAGACACTGGAGAGCATGCTGGCCACCCCCTCGAATGCGGCAGCTACCATGCTTTGGCCCGGGTCTTCCAGCGCAACGGGATGCCCCTCGTCGCCACAGGTGCGGGTGCGAATATCCAACGGGATGCGACCCAGCAGGGGTACGCCAAGCTTCTGAGCTTCGCGCTCGCCGCCACCTTCGCCGAAGATGTTGTACACCAAGCCATCGCTCGGGCACACAAAGTAGCTCATGTTTTCGATGATACCAAGGATAGGGGTATTCACACGTTGGAAAAGCCCCACAGCCTTGCGAGCATCGATAAGAGCCACCTCCTGCGGAGTCGTCACAATGACAGCGCCGGCCAAATCCACCGTCTGCACGATGGTGAGCTGAATATCGCCCGTGCCGGGAGGCATATCAAGCACCAAGAAATCCAAACCACCCCAATCAACATCGCGCAGGAACTGCTGCACGTAGCGGGTTGCCAGCGGGCCACGCACCGCCACAGGGGCGGCTTCATCCACCATCAGGCCCATAGAGAGCAGCTTGATGCCGTGTGCCTCGACAGGCAGGAATTGCTCCTTCTCCGAGCAGCCCGGACGCTCCTTGGTGCCGAACATCAGCGCCATGGAGGGGCCATAAATATCTAAATCCAGCAAACCGGTGCGATAGCCCAGCTTGGAAAGAGCCACGGCCAAGTTTGCAGAGACGGTGCTCTTGCCCACGCCGCCTTTACCGGAAGCCACGGCAATCACATGCTTCACGCCGGGCACGCTGGATTTCCAATCGGCGGGGTCATCATTCGCAGAAGCCTTTTTGGACTTGGGAGCATGGTGCTCGATATTGACATCGAGCTTTTTCACGCCGGGAAGCTCCTTGACCACGCCCATCACATTTTCATAGATATAGCGGGGAACATCAGCGTTTTTACTTTCTACAATCAGGTCTACCACCACGGCGCCGCCCTCGTTTACTTCGATGTTTTTAACAAGGCCGAACGAAACAATATCGCGGCTGAAGCCGGGATACTTAACTGTTGTGAGAGCTGCGCGAATGAGCTCAGGAGTGAGATTAATAGGAGTTTCAGACATAAGTTCAAAGTTAAGTTAATTTTTGCTAAAACGGCGCCAAGGCATGCAAATAGTCTCTACCATCCATGCGAACCCCGAGCACAGCAAGCGGAAAAGGTACACAGCCGGTTGCAGGAATCTATGCAGGCCCTTATATTTCTCATAGCAGATACTCAGTGTCACAATGAAAACAATGATGCAGAACTTGGGCAGCACTTCCATGTGATAGTGAATCCCCCAGAATGTATCCAGAGCGTTGGAAATGGTCATGACCAAGCCCACAAAGCCTACGAGAATGAAAGCCGTATAGCCTAAGATGGGATGGCGAGCAATGATATCAATGCACCAACCTGCCACGATTCGCAGCGCTGCAATACCAATAAATACCCCCAAGCACACCACCCAAATGTGGAAATATTCAGGGATATCTTTGGAGCCCTGCACAATACCCACCGCAGCAACCACATTGTCCAAAGATAAGGAAAGATCCATCAACTCAATGCTGCAAATCGTCGCCAAAAATCCTTTACCGGCTGTCTTGAGCGTAGCAGACCCCGCACTTTCATGCGCTTCGACGTATGAGAACTTCAGATGGTCGCATGCCAGATAAATCAGGTACAACGCACCAAACCATTTCACCCAAGCATTATGCATGAGCCAAGCCACCAAAGCCAGAGCAATACCACGGAAAAGATATGCCCCTATGAGCCCCCAGCGCAAGGCCGCCTTTTGCTGGTGTTTGGGCAAGTGCGATGCCATCGCCGCAATACCAAGCGCATTATCAACAGAGAGCAAGCCCTCAATCAACACCAAACTGGCAATCACCATGAGACTGGCAGAAATAAAAGCCCCCCAGTTCTGAGAAACCAAATCGACAGCCATTTGAAATTCGGAAACAGGCATGGCGCGGAGTATACCACATCCCCCCCTGCTCCGCAAGCCCTACGTTTGCCACTTATGCCCCTAATGGCAAAAATTCATCTATGCCGCCCCCATATACCATCTATCTGCCATCCCGCAAAAGCACATGAGTTTAGCCTTGACAGAAGGGTTCTTTCTCCCGTAGAATGAACCCCATGAAGTGGCTCCCGCGACACCTGCTCCGATACCTTTGCATTCTACCTGTTCTCTATATGGTAGTACTCTATACGCTCTGCAAGCCCGGCATTAGCCCGGCAAGCTTCATGAGTGCAGCAGGCGAGCGCGCTTTGGACGTGCTGGGCGACCCGAATTTTCTGATTGCAGCAGGTGTGCTACTGCTGATGGCACTTGTGCGCGGTATGGCACTGGTGTGGAATGTTGTATACTGCTGCGCCACAATACTGCTTCTGCTGGAGATTGTACTGTTGGTAGGAATAGGGGGAGCCATTTTGCCAACGGCCCTCTGGAGCATACCCGGTGCAGAAGTGCTGACCCAGCTGCCGGCAAAATACCCGGTTGCCATGTATATTGTACCCATCACATGGCTGTTGGGCACAGTATGCAGCAATGCGTTCCGAAGCATCACTGCTGCATGCTGCATCAACTTCATCATCTGGTTACTGCTTTCCTATGCTTGCCATGCCTTGGCGCAGCAATGGGAGACCATGCAAGAGCCCTATCAACCTGAGCTGCTGGCCCGCTTCAAAACCATGCGCTGGTGCACGGCCATTCTTCCCGCGCTTTTCATGTTCCTCTATACCTTCTTCCTTTCCGTTTTTGAGGCGCTGATTCCCCGCGCTTCCATCGGCAAGAAGGATAAGAAGCAGCAAGAAGCAGTCCCGGAAAAGTCACCCTCCCCCGAAGCCAAGCCTGATGAAAAGGTTAAAACTGCGACCAAACCTGCCGCAGCTCCCCTTTCCAAGCCGATTAGCAAGACTAAGCCCAAAACCTCTGCCAAACCGGTGCTCAAAACAGCCGCCACCGCCACCAAGGCTGACACTAAACCCGAGGCCCCCAAAGAGGAAACAAAACCAGCTGCCAAATAAGCCTTTCTTCCATCTTTGCACCCATGGATGAATTGGACCGTGTCTACTGTGCCCGACAAAACACAGTGAACGCTCTGGGGGCATACTTCGGTAGCCCGTTGTTCATCCGCATCATCAAGGAAGAGAGGCTGCTTGAGCTCTGGGTACGGCAAGATGGCGTGTGGCGCATCTTGAAGCCCTATCCCATTGCCGGGATGAGTGGCACATTGGGGCCCAAAGTGGTAGAGGGGGATCACCAAGCTCCGGAGGGATTCTACGCCATCACGCAGCACTCCCTCAATCCCCGCAGCAAATACCACCTCGCATTCAATATTGGCTACCCCAATGCCTACGACCGTGCCCAAGGACGCACTGGCTCCTACATCATGGTTCACGGGGGAAAAGAATCCGTAGGCTGCTTTGCGATGACGGATGCCGGCATCGAAGAAATCTACACCCTGGTAAACCAAGCACTCTTAGCCGGGCAAGAGTGCATACCCGTGCAAATATACCCCTTCCGCATGACATCGCAACGCATGACGGCGGCGCAAAACAGCCCCCACCACGCCTTCTGGAGCCTACTGCAACCCGGCTGGCTGCACACAGAGCAGTTCCACGAGCCGGCCCCGGCACGTTACGGCTCGTAAAAGCCCTCTCAAGAGCGCGATTCTATCAACCGATAGACACAAGGAGGCACACATGCCTTCACCCAGCGCTCCCAGCCCGGCACCCCCACAAACCCACGCACAAAGGAAGAGGATACCTCCTCCAGCTCGCTAGGCGGCATCAGGAATACGGAATGTATCTCCGGCTCCATGCGGGCATTCATGCGCGCCATAGGCTTCTCGTATTCAAAATCAATGGTGTTGCGCATACCGCGCAGCAGGTAGGTGGCTCCCACCCCGCGGGCAAAATCCACCAGAAAGCCATGACTCACGGCCTCCACTCGCACATTGTCCGGCAACTCTGCCACCATCTCGCGCAGAACCGCCAAGCGCTCTTCCCGACTAAAAAAACCGGGCTTGTCCGGATTCACGGCGAGCGCCACCACCAATTCATCAAACAAGGCGGCCCCTTGGCGAATCATCCATAAGTGACCATTGGTGGGCGGATCAAAACTTCCGGCATATACGGCTGTGCGTTTCATCTTGATTGAGCATACCGCACGGGGGAATCCCCCGTGCGGCAAGTTAAGGTTCTACTGTGCTACCTCGCTTACTTAGCCCAGCCGGTATAAGCCGTGCGGTAGAGAGCAAGGATTTCTTCGCGCACGCAGGGGCGGGGATTGCCGCCGGTGCATACGTCGGCCATGGCGGCATCGGTAAGAGCCTCCAGGTCTTCTTCCTTCACGCCGATTTCGGCCAAAGTCTGCGGGATGTTCACATCCTTAGAAAGCTGACACACAGCCTCGATAGCAGCCTTGCGGTATTCTTCCTGGCTCATGGCATCCACACCTTGCACACCCATAGCGCGAGCAATTTCGCGGAACTTGTCGCCCGTATAGGCAGCGTTGTACTCCATCACGTAGGGAAGAAGCACAGCGTTGGCCACACCGTGGGGGGTGTTGTAGAATGCGCTCAGCGGGTGAGCCATGCCATGCACCACACCAAGGCCTACGTTGGAAAATGCCATGCCGGTCATGTACTGGCCCAGAGCCATCCCCTCGCGTCCGGCCGGGTCATTTTCCACAGCCTGGCGCAGATTCTTGGCTATTAGCTCTACTGCCTTGATGTTGAGGGTATCTGCCAGTTCCCAAGCGGCCAAGGTCGTATAACCTTCAATAGCGTGGGTCAGGGCATCCATACCGGTAGCTGCGGTCAGTCCCATGGGCATGGAGGACATCATTTCGGGGTCCACCACAGCCACCACAGGAATATCGTGCGGGTCTACGCACACAAACTTGCGGCGATTAGCTTCATCGGTGATGACGTAGTTGATGGTCGTTTCAGCAGCTGTGCCGGCAGTCGTAGCCACGGCAATCATCGGCACAGCCTTATTCTTGGTGGGTGCCAAACCTTCCAGGGACACCACATCGGAGAATTCAGGGTTGTTGATGATGATGCCGATGGCCTTGGCTGTATCCTGCGGCGAACCACCGCCGATAGCAATCATATAATCGGCCCCGGCAGCCTTGAAAGCGGCCACACCACCCTCTACCACAGCCACGCTGGGATTGGCCTTCACCTGGTCATATACTTCATAGGCGCAGCCCGCTTCATCCAGCAGGGAGGTCACTTTTGCCACCACGCCAAAGCGCACCAAATCGGCATCCGTCACCACCAAAGCTTTCTGAAAGCCACGGTTCTTCACCTCGGTCACAATCTCACGCACGGCGCCTGCGCCGTGGTAGCTCGTCTCGTTCAAAATAAAGCGTTTTGCTGACATAGCCGCATCCTACCTTGATTTTGCCCCCAATGCAACAGAAAACTGATGAAGAAAGCATCTTTTTTCGCCCATCAGTAGATTTTAGGGTTGAAATTGATGTTGGAATGTATAGAATAAATGCGCTATGACATACGAAGTTTTCGAAACGAAGGAAGCTGCAGCCAAGAAACTGGCAGCAGAAGTTGCAGAGCTCATTCGCAGCCGTGCCGCTGAGGGCAAAGGTGTTGTTCTTGGTCTGGCCACGGGTGCTACCCCGCTGCCTTTCTACGCTGAGCTGATTCGTCTCCACAAGGAAGAGGGTCTGTCCTTCAAGAACGTCACCACGTTCAACCTCGATGAATACACCGGTCTGCCCCACGAGCACGTGGAGTCCTACTGGTACTTCATGCACACCAACCTCTTCAACCACATCGACATCCCCGCCGAAAACATCAACCTGCCCTGCGGCACCCTCGCCCCCGAGGATATTCCCGCCCATTGCCAGGCTTACGAGGACAAGATTAAGGCCTGCGGTGGTCTGGACCTCCAGATTCTCGGCATCGGCCGTACCGGTCACATCGGCTTCAACGAACCCGGATCTGATGACACCACCATCACCCGCCAAGTGACCCTCGATGACCTCACCAAGACCGACGCCGCTCCCGCTTTCGGTGGTTTCGACAACGTGCCCAAGACCGCCATCACCATGGGTGTGGCCACCATCATGGGTGCTAAGAAAGTGCGCCTTATGGCTTGGGGCGAAAAGAAGGCTTCCATCGTGAACAAGGCTATCAACGGCCCCGTCACCATCGATGTAGCCGCTTCCTACCTGCAGAAGCACGCCGATGCCAAGTACTTCTTGGATACGCCCGCCGCTGCTGAGCTGTAAAGCATACTACAGTCGCAAGGTCATTTACACATGATTTTGGGAGCCGGGGCACGTACCCCGGCTCCTTTTTTTCATCTGCGCGTCGCAAATCTCATGTCCTCTCGTCACCTCTACATTCACATTCCCTTCTGCCACCGCATCTGCCCCTACTGTGCCTTTTTCAAGCACACGCCGAGCGATACGGACTTGCGGGGGTTTGTGCGCGCCGTGGCAAAAGAGGCAGAGCTACGTCTGCCTGCGGGATTTGCCCCCCGCACACTGTACTTTGGCGGCGGCACCCCCAGCATGCTATCGCCCACTCATCTGTCCACCCTCGTGGAGGGCCTGCGCCAAGTGGCAGATTTATCGCACCTGCAAGAATGGAGCTTTGAAGCCAATCCGGCCACCTTCACACACGCAAAGGTCGAGCAATGGCTGCAGCTGGGTATCACGCGCGTTTCCCTCGGGGTGCAAAGCATGGATGCAGCCACCCTGCGCATGCTCGGGCGCGAGCACACCCCCGAACAAGTTGCCCAAAGTGTGCAAATCTTGCGAGATGTAGGCATCCCCCAAGTGAACATCGACCTCATGTTCAGCCTACCCGGCCAAACACCGGCCCACTGGCAGCGCACACTGGAAGATGTGCTCGCCCTCGCCCCCAACCACATTTCCACCTACAACCTTACCTACGAAGAAGGCACCCCTTTCTACCAACAATTCGGCCAACAAATGGTGGATGAAGAAACAGATGAAGCCATGTTCAACCTGACGGATGAACTGCTTACCGCAGCCGGGTTCCGCCACTACGAAGTCTCCAACTACGCCCTCCCCGGCTGCCTATCCCTCCACAACCTCGCATGCTGGCAGGGTGAAGATTACTTTGGCCTTGGCCCCGGCGCCTGCGCTACACTCGGCCACACCCGCTACGCCAACGCGGAAAATACGCCCGCCTACATCCAAGCTCTGGCTGCAGGGATGCTCCCACCCCACAGCACGGAATACCTCTCCCCCGCCGATAAACACACAGAGCGCCTTGGCCTCTGGCTCCGCACCGATATCCCCCTGCCCTCATCCTTCCTCCGCCCACAGGATAGTGCCTACATCCACGACCTCTGCACCGAGGGGCTCGCCACCTATTCCCCGGCCAGCGGGCTCCTTCTCACTCGCCGTGGGCGCCTCTTGGCAGACGAAATCGTACTGGGTTTCATGTGATACGAGCGCATCAACACCATCAAAGGTAAGCCTCTCGTATACTGCAGTGTAAGAGGTAATATTGCTCACAAGGTGAGCAAAGCATCAAGTTTCCTGCTGCACTGTCGTAGGCTCCCCTCCCCATTTAAGACGAGAAATTTGCAATGGGCACAGCCCCATTCAACTCAATCTTCTTGCAGGAGAGCTCGCATAGTGGCAAAGAAGTTCACATTTTCTTCCTCGCTGGCGGGGGTATTCATGAGCTCATCGTAATCCACAAACTCGTAGAGACGGTTGGGGATTTCCATGATGAAAGATGAGGGGGCGCAGCGCTCTTCCTTGCCATATTTAGAGCGTTTGGCACAGTAGGTCATGGTCAGGCGCTCGCGGGCGCGGGTGATGCCCACGTAGAACAGGCGGCGCTCCTCATCCAAGCTGCCCTCATCCACCGAGCGGGTATGGGGCAGCAAGCCATTCTCCACCCCCACAATGTACACATGCGGGAACTCCAAGCCCTTGGCGGCGTGCATGGTGATGAGGCATACCCCGCTTTTCGACTCAATATCATCTTCCTTGCGGTCTTCATCCAGCCCGATACCGGCCAAAAAGTCCGTGAGCTTGTGGCCGGGCAACCAAAATTGACGCAGGGCAGATTTTATATCATCTATGGCCGACTGGCGGCGGTCTTTTTCCTCATCTGTCTTGCAGTTGCGGGCAATGTACTCCTCGTAACCGGTTTCTTTGAGAAAATCCTGCAAGATATCCACAAAGGGACGCTCGCTTTGCGCAAACTCCGTGCCGTAGCGGGTCACTAAATCAGTGAACTCATTGATACAATTTTGCGAGCGCGTGGAGCACTCGGACAGGAAAGAAATATCGCGTAGCGTGGCCCAGAGGCTCTTCTTGTTGTCGCGGCTCCAGTCGATGGCGAACGAGGCAGTCACATCACTGATGCCGCGTGGTGGTGTGTTGAGCACGCGCAGCACATGCAAATCAGCATCGGGGTTATCCATCATTTGCAGATAGCTAATCAAATCCTTCACCTCGCGGCGGTCAAAGAAACTCTTGGTGCCTACCATGCGGTAGGGGATATGGTGCTCTCGCATGGCCATTTCCAAGGCGCGGCTCTGGGCATTGGCGCGGAAGAGCACGGCAAAGTCCTCCCATGCCAGCTTTTCGCTGATGCGCAAGCGCTCAATCTCCTCCGCAATGAAGCCGGCCTCATCATCCGCGCCGGGCATGGCCATGAGGCGCACCGGGTATTTGCCATCTTTGTTGGTGCGCAGCGTCTTCTCGCGGCGGCCCACATTGTTGCGGATGACCACATTGGCGCAATCCAGCACCTGCTTGGTGCAGCGGTAGTTCTCCTCCAGTTTGATGACAGTAGGATTCGGGAAAAAGCTCTCGAAATCCAAGATGTTGGAAATCTGCGCGCCGCGCCAGCCGTAGATGGATTGATCGTCATCCCCCACCACACACACGTTGTGCTCCGGGCCCACAAGCTGATTCAATAGGCTCATTTGCAGGGAGTTCGTGTCCTGGAACTCATCCACCGTAATGTAAGAAAAACGGCGGTTCCACTTGTCGTGCACATCCGGGTAACAACGCAGCAAGCGCTCCGTCAGAATCAGCAAATCATCAAAATCCACCGCATTCTGTGCCTTGAGCTGGCGCTGGTACGCCCCTGCCACGGCAGAGATGAGCGTATCTTCAATCTCTTTGTAGCTCAGCCCCTTGTTACGCACGCGCGATAACTCGTTGATGACCTGTGCGGGCTCCAACTTCTCACGCCGCGCGCCGTACTCCATGATGAGACTCTTCAGCATGCCCAGCTGGTCTGAGCCAGTGTAAATAGAGAAATTCTCCTTGTAGCCCAAGCGGCCTATGTCCTGCCGCAAGATGCGCACACAAAGCGAATGGAAGGTGCACACCGTCATCTGGCGGGCAGCCTTGCGATCCACCAGCCCGGCCACACGCTCGGCCATTTCGTTGGCTGCTTTGTTGGTAAATGTCAACGCCAGAATGCCGCGGGGGTTAATCCCCTTCTCAATCATATTGGCAATGCGGCAAGTCACCGTGCGGGTTTTGCCCGTACCTGCACCGGCGAGGATGAGCACCGGCCCGCACAAGGTCTGCACGGCCTGACGCTGGGCTGCATTCAAGCTGTTGATGTCGAACTTCTCTGCCATGCCGCCTCAATCTTCCTGCTTTTCGTAGAGCACCAGCGAAAAACCCTCAAAAGTCTCTACCACCGTGCGCTTGGCGAACTGCTCCGCAAAGGGCGGGAACCAGGTATCGGCAGCATACTCTCCCACCACCTCCGATACATACAGCCGCTGCATCTTCGGCAGCATCATGCCGTATATCTGAGCCCCGCCTATCACCATCACCTCGGCATCCTGGAGCTCCATCTGCTCCAGCTCTGCCACATCGTGAATCACCACAGCGCCCTCTGCCTTGTACCCCGCATCGCGTGTGAGCACAATGTTCTGGCGACCGGGCAACGGGCGGCCCAAGCTCTCCCATGTCTTGCGCCCCATCAGGATGGGATGCCCCATCGTGAGCCGCTTGAATACGCGCATATCCTCCGGCAAGCGCCAGGGAATCGCATTGCGGATGCCGATGGCGCGGTCTGCCGCCATGGCCACTACACCGGTAAAGTTGATACTCATACGGAAATAGGAGCCTTGATGTGCGGGTGCGGTTCGTAATGTTCCAGCGAGAAATCGCTGTAATCAAAGCCGTCAATCTCGCGAATATCGGGGTTAAGCCGCATCGTGGGCAGCGCTCGGGGCTCGCGGCTCAGCTGCAGCTTGGCCTGCTCAATATGGTTGCGGTACAAATGCAAATCACCAAAGGTGTGCACAAACTCCCGCGCCTCATAACCGCATACCTGCGCCATCATCATCAACAGCAAGGAATAGCTGGCAATATTGAATGGCACGCCCAAGAACAAATCGCAGCTGCGCTGATACAACTGCAGGCTCAGCCCGTGCTTCTCGCCCTCTTTCTGCGCAGGTATCACGCAGAACTGGAACAGGCAGTGGCACGGCGGCAAGGCCATGCTATCCACCTCTGCCACATTCCAGGCAGACACAATATGGCGGCGGCTCCATGGGTTGTTCTTCAGCGAATCCACCAACTTGGCAATCTGGTCGATGCAACCGCCCTGCCCGTCCGGCCACTTGCGCCACTGCGAGCCATACACCGGACCCAAGTCGCCGTTCTCATCAGCCCACTCGTCCCAAATGCTCACGCCGTTCTCCTGCAAATAGCGCACATTCGTGCTCCCCTTCAGGAACCACAGCAGCTCATAGATGATGGAGCGCAGGTGCAGTTTCTTCGTGGTCAGGCACGGGAACCCATCCCGCAAATCAAAGCGAGTCTGGCGCCCGAACACGCCTATCGTGCCGGTGCCGGTGCGGTCCTCGCGCCCCACACCGTTCGTCAGCACATCATCCAGCAGTTCCAAGTATTGTCTCATGGCCTAGATTCCTCACAGGGCAAGTGCCTCGCGAATCTGCAAAGCATACATCTCTGCCTTCTGCGCAAAGCTCATCTCTGGATTCTTGTACAAGATGCCACGCGACACGTTTATCACAGGTGGTGCCACTCGTGTGCCACCCGTCAGCGCAGACAAATCACCACCCTGTGCCCCCAAACCGGGAATCAGCAACGGGGCATCCGGCAGCTCAGCCAGCAGCTCACCGCTCGCATTCGTGAGCCCTACCACCATGCCTACCTCCGTAGCGGCACCTTCCTCGCGGGCGCGGGTCACCATATCACCCACCAGCTGGTACACCTTGCGGCCATTCGCAAGCATCTGGCGCTCAATATCCGCAGACCCGGCATTGGAAGTCACCGCCAACAGATACACAGCCTTGCCGGGGCGATCCAGGAAGGGCTCCAAAATATCATAGCCCATGAAGGGGTTGAGCGTCACCGCATCCACATTCACCATGTGCTCAAAATAAGCCTGCGCGTAGTACTTCTGCGTCTCGCCGATGTCGCCGCGCTTCGCATCCAATATCACAGGAATATCCGCAGGCATATCCGGCAGCAAATCTTCCAGCACCTTCAGCCCCGGCAGCCCCATTGCCTCAAAATAAGCGATATTCGGCTTATACGCTGCGGCATACGGTGCAGTTTCCTCCACCACGCGGCGCAGCCATGCTGCCAGTTCACCCATGTTGTCGCTCTGCGGGCGCGGGTCCAGCCCCACACACAAAGCCGACCGCGTTGCCTTTATCCTTGCCTGCAATTTTTCTGAAAATTTCATCACGTCCCCATCCTACCACACACCCACCCGCTTGCCAAGCGAGAACTCCGTTCTTTTCCTCATTATCTGCACAGCGTGCATTGCATGCGGCGCCTCAACATGCTACAATCCGGCAACGCATTATTCCTCTACATGCTCTCCTTTCTTCAAAAATACTTTCACCGCCGCAAAGAGCGTGCCGAGCGTCACCACCGGTGGAAGTGCTGGTTGCAAGAGAATCCGCGTGGCGCACGGGAAGGTGTGCACCACGCGGAAAGGTAGAGGGGCGGAGCCGGATGCTGCTTAGTAATTGAGCTCGCCGGAGAGCACCATTTTTTCGAATTCATCGAGACGCACGACCTGGCCGGTACGGCGAGCGTGCTCAACGGCAAAGGCGATGACGTGCGAGTGGGCAGATGCCTCGATGGGGGTGGTCATGAGGGAGGTATCTGCCACGGTGCGCATATCATCGTAGAGGTTGCTGACGAGGCCCCAGTCACCACCGCCGTGGCCGGCGTAGCCACCGGCACGTTCCTCCACCTCCACTTTGCGGATTTTTTTGGAGAAATGCTCGGTGATGGTGATTTCGCCGGGGCCGTTTTCCTTGTAGAAAGCACCGGCGCGGAGCTTGGCTTTGGTGCCGTAGATTTCGATATGGCGGCCTTCTTCGAAGGCGGTCATGGTGAATGTACCGGTGATACCGCCCTTGAAGTTCATGATGGCGACCTGGTGATCGGGCTGGTCATTGTCCTCGCACTGGAAAGCATCGCGCCCCCAGCGGGAGGTCTTGAGCCACTCCATGATGTCTTCTTCGGATGCGGTATCAACACCATCCATCACCATGCGCAGCCAGCGGCGGCAGGATTCATCGGTGATGTATTTACGGGCATCCCACGGGTCCTCGCCGATGGGGCCGGTCCAATCGGTGCAGCGTGCAGGGCGAGGTTCGGTGAGGGTTTCCTTGCGGAAGAAGGAGAGTTCACCAAAGCTGGAGACTTGCTCGCAGGGGCGCTCCAAGAGCCAGTGAAGAATGTCCATATCGTGGCAGCACTTGGCCACAATCATGGGGGTGGAGGTGCGGCTGTTGCCCCAATGACCACGCACAAAGGAGTGGCCGAAGTGCCATGCCCCCACGCCTTCATTGGCGTTGAACGTCATAATATCGCCGAGCTCACCGCTGCGGATAATATCGCGGATGGTGTTGTAGAAAGGGGTGTAGCGCAGCACGTGACAAATAGCCACGCGGCGGCCCAACTTGGCGGCCAAATCGCGGAGTTCAAGAGCCTCGCGCAGGGTCTTGGCGATGGGCTTCTCAAGCAGCACATCGTAGCCCAGTTCAAGAGCTTTCTTGCAGGGCTCGAAATGGTAGTCATCCTGCGTACCGATAATGACCATATCTGCCATTTTGGGCTGAGAGAGGAATTCCTCTGCATCCTTGAAGATGCGTACATCTGCACGTTCGGATTCGGGAGCAAAATCGCGCACTTGCTCAGCACGCACTCGCACAGGATCTGCCGCAGCCACGATGCGGAAGCGATCCGGGTATTCCATGGCCAATTTCATGTAGGTGCGCGTGCGAGAGCCGCAGCCAATACCGGCAATAGTCATTCGGGAAGCATTCATAGCTAAAAAATCACACTTTCTGTTGCAGTCTGTTTTTACAGCAAGGAAAAAAACAGCTGCGATAGTTTATCCCAAAAGCGGGCATTATCAAGTCTTATTTGTTGTATACCCAACGAAAAATGAAAATTAAGACGGATTCATCCGCGCACGTGGGTGCACGTGCAATGATGAGTTCAAGCCCTCCTCCCTACCCTGTACTTCAGACTTTAAGCTTGCCAATCGCTAGCATGTAGTGTACCCTTTGGGTGCCGTTCGGGTTCGGGTGGTCGCTGCGCGGAGCTTGGCTTACGCGTAGAGGAAAGTCCGGACATCTCAGAGCAGCGCGTCCTGCGAAAGCAGGAGACACCCGGCTTCAAGGCCGGGTGGACGGAAAGTGCCACAGAAAACAAACCGCCCGCAAGGGTAAGGGTGAAAAGGTGGGGTAAGAGCCCACCGCTCCGGAGGCAACGATGGAGGCATGGTAAACCCCGCGCGATGCAAGACAAACAGGGGTAGGGTTGCTCTGCCTGCTCTCATCCCCGGGTATTAGTTGCACCTCGCAAGAGGTCCGATTCCCGCGAATCGGAAGAAAAATGGCCACACAGCCCGCAAGGGTGGACAGAATCTGGCTTATAGAACCCGAACGGCGGCCTCCTTAAGCGGCGGTGTTTTTCTTCTCCCGGTTGGAAAGTGAGATTTGAATGGCATTGGCCACATTGTGGAAAAATACGTAAAAAACGGGGGCAACATAAGCAAGAGGAGTCGCAAAACTCTGCCCGGCTATGAAGAGCGTGAGCACCGTATTTTTTTGACCCAATGCCTGCGAGCACTCGCGCTTGAGACGCGGATAGCCCAACCAGTACCCCCCAATAAAACCGGTAAGGCACACCAACGCGGCCCCCAATACCATGGGCAGCATATCCACCCACGAATAACCCATGTTAAGTACACGCGTAGTGCCCACTGCCGATATGAGAGTGAGGTTAAAAATCCACACTCCGAGAGAAAAATCCCGCAGCTTGGCACCCCAATGGATACTGGGCGGATACAGCCAGCGCAGCATCAACGAAATGAGCGCAGGCGCCAGCAAGATGGAAGCTATTTGCTCCGCAACTTGGCGAGCAATTTCCAAATAGGACAATGAGGGGTCATGCACAACCAAAGGTAGCAAAAAGGGAGTAATGACAGCAAAGACCACTTGGCTCATGACCATGGCCGTGGTGCTGAACTCCACATCCCCCTTAAGCAGATTGATGATGACGGGACTTGCCGATGCGATGGGAGCAGCAGCACAATAATACAGACCCTCTGCCAACACCGGGTAGCCCAGCAAGCGGGTAATCCCCCAAAATCCCAAGGCAAACACCTGCAATGCAAGCATGAGCCACAGGTGCATGCGCTGTGGTTTCAGACGCGCGGTGTCCAAACTCACAAAGGTGATGCTGAGCATCAATCCAATGCCTATGGGCAACAGATACTTGAAATCATCTATCGCATCATGAAAGCAGCCGCCTACTACAAAGGCGAGCACCATGCAAACACTGCGCAATCGCTGTATCATAACATTTTTCTATGCGCGGCGCATGCCCGGCTCAACTTTTATCCGCCGGGGCTTCTTCGCGTCTCTTATCAACCACAGCAGCCGTTGCATCTGCCTTCTCTGGCTTGGGATAGGCGATGCGGTTGTGATTCATGGTGCGAAGCGTGTTGAAGAACGATTCTTTCATCTTGGCAATATCTCCCAAAGTCAAGTCACATTCCTGCAAGTGCCCGTCCAAGATGCGCCCGCGGAAAATGCCGTCAATCATCGTGCGAATGTCGGCCTCCGTTGGATGCTGCAAGGAGCGTGTGGCGCTTTCCACGGCATCTGCCATGCTGACAATGCCGGATTCGCGCGTCTGGGGGATGGGGCCTTTGTAGGTAAAGATAGATTTATCCACCTCATCCGGGCAGGTATCCGTTTGCCCCTCATCAAAGCGTTGCTTTTCCTCTTCGTAGCGATCCAATGCTTTGCGATAGAAGAAGTAAGCGGTGGTCACGCCATGATGCTCACGAATAACGCTGATGATGCGGCTATTGAGTTTGTACTCACGCGCCAGTTCCACGCCATCCGGCACGTGCGATGTGATGATACGGGCACTGGCCTCGGGGGTTAAATCAATATGTGGTGACATGCTTTGATCCGCAATATTTTCGGCAAAATACTGTGGGTTATTGATTTTTCCGATGTCATGGTAGAGGCCGCAAACACCGGCGCGTGTCACATCCGCCCCGATGGCTTCTGCCGCAGCCTCTGCCAAACGCTGTACATACAAGCTGTGGTGGAACGTGCCGGGTGCCGCTATTTGCAGCTTTCGCAAGATGGGATGATTCATATCTGCCCATTCCAGCCAGGTGATGTGGGTGGATATGTTGAAAATCTTCTCCAAGATGGGCATCAGGCCGTTGATTAACACGGCCACAATGAAGTTCACCGCCACAGCCATGGCAAACTCGATGGCCAACCACGATGCATCAAACCCATCTCGCAACGATGCCAAGCCATTCTCGCGCAGCAATCCCAGCACAAGAGTTGTCACAAACACGACACACCCCGATGCAATACCGGCGTAGATAATCTGCTCTCTCTTGCGCACTCGGGCAGAAAGAGACGCGCTCACCACGCCTGTCAGGAAACTGATGACAATGTAATCCGCCAATATCAACAAGGGGCAATCCAGCGGAAACAACACCACGCCGAAAAAGGTGCCGCTCAGCGCCATAAAGATGCCTAAATTGCGCCCCACCATCACGGCTGCGGCAGACGGTGCCAAGATATATGGCAACACAAGCAGCAGTTGCCCACGGGAAAACTGTGCAAAATGCTCCTGTACGGAGTTCCACCCCATCATCAATGCCATCTGCGCCAAAATAATGAGTGAACACAGCAACAATCGGCGCAAATCAAGCTCTTGGTCTTTTACTGTGACCAGGTAAAACACAATCAGGCCCAAGGTCGAGAAAAACAACCATGCCATGCGGAAGGCTGCCACCTGCACATCCATTGAGGTGTAGGCCACCATAAAATACATGACCCCCACGCACAGCGTGGCCATCAACAACATCTTGCGGAGGTTGGAACTCGTCCTCCGCAGAACCTCCGCATCCGCTCCAGGATGCAAGAGTCTGGAAATCATCTCAAACATATTTCTTCGTGTAACGTCCCCTAGTATAGTATCACTTGCATCGATTGTCAACCTCCGCGCTGATAACTGTGTCATTCTCCCGCTCTTTTTATTTCATTGACACAAGCTTTTCTTGACTTGAACTAGGGAAACGTTAAAATGCTTGCGTCAAACGACCTCATTTATTAACATCATGAAGTTCCCCATCATCTCCACCATCGCTGTAACGCTGTGCGCTTTGGCTGCTACTGCTCAGGCTGAACTCAAGGTTGCATCCGTCAATGTAACTGAGCTCTACACCTTGTTCTACAAGCGTTTTGAAACTGAGACCCGTCTCAAGGAACAGGAAGCTGCCATCAAGGCCGATATCAAGGTCCGCGAGGAGAAACTTGTTGCCCTGCAGGAAGAAGACAAAAAGATTCAGGCTCAGTATGACCCCTCTCTCGCTGAATCCGCTGTCAAGAAGCTGCGCGACCAGCACGCTGTGAAGCAAAACGAAATTCAGGCCGCTACGCAGGAATTGCAAACCTATGTGCAGCGCCGCTCCTTGGCTTTCCGCGAGCTCTTCCGCCGCGACATGGTGCTGCTCTTCAACGAAGTGCAGAAGACCATCGAGGAAGTCGCTACAGCCTCCGGTTGCGATTTGGTGATTGATTCCAGCGCCACCAATGCCAACCCCGGCACCAAGATTTTCCCCTATGTGAAGTCCACCTTCGACATCACCCCCGAGGTGCTCAAGAAGCTCAACGCCGGGGCCCCCGAAGGCTTTGACCCCAAGGCTGAATTGCAGCGCCTGTATGGCTCCTCCAACATCCCCGGCCAGCCCGCCGCTGAGCCTGCTAAGTAAGGCCATCTTTCACTCTCACCTACCTGTGTTTCCATGAACCTCTCAATCAACGAAGTTCTCGGGCTCACCGGAGGCAAACTTCTCAACACGACTCCGGAGATTTCTATCTCCGGAGTCGCTACGTTAGCAGAAGCGACCCCCGGCGAGGTATCTTTCCTCGGGAACGAAAAATATTTCAAAGATTTCCTGGCCACCAAGGCCAGTCTTGTGCTGGTCCCCCCCTCACTGCCGGAATACCCGGAAGGCGTATGCTTTATCGAGGTGGACAACCCTTCCCTTGCATTCAACGCGCTGGTGGAGCATTTCATGAAAGCCGCCAACGACTTTGAGCCGGGCATTTCCCCGCACGCCATTGTGGACCCGACCGCCAACATCGATGCCACCAAGGTACGCGTGGCAGCCGGCGCCATCATTGAAGCGGGAGCCAGCATAGGCGATGGCTCGGACATTGGCGCTGGATGCTACATAGGCAAATCTAGCGTGATTGGACAAAATTGTAAGTTGTACCCCCGTGTTGTGGTGCGCGAGCGCTGCATCTTGGGCAACCACGTGGTCATCCAGCCCGGAGCCGTCATCGGGTCCGATGGTTTTGGCTTCCTGCTCAACAAGGAAACGGGGCGCTACGAAACAGTGGATCAAGTAGGCATTGTCATCATTGAAGATCATGTTGACATTGGAGCCAACACCACGATTGACCGCGCACGCTTCGGCCGCACTGTCATCGGCGAAGGCAGCAAGATTGATAATCTGGTGCAAATCGGCCACAATGTCACCGTGGGCAAGCATACTGTCATCGTTTCTCAAAGCGGAATCGCCGGTAGCACCCATGTAGGGGACTACGTGACGATTGCTGCTCAGTGCGGTGTTGCCGGTCACCTCACCATCGGCGACAAAGCCATCTTGGCCGCCCGCACGGGTGTCATGTCAGACTTGGAGGGCGGTCAGCCCTACTGGGGAGCCCCGGCCTCGCCCTTTGCCGAGGCCCGCAAGCAGTTTGTGGCCATCCGCAAACTGCCGGAAGCATTCAAGGAACTGCGCGAGCTCAAGAAGCAAGCCGAAGAGATTCGCAAGATGATTGAAGAAGCCATTGGCTCAGCCGGAGAGGCATAAGCCTACATCCCCCACCCATTCTCATCAAAAACCACCGATCTGCATGCAACTGCGGATCGGTGGTTTTCTGATGTATCATGCGCTCGTATTTGCCAACGGCAATGGGGGAGAATATTTGTGCGCCCGCAAACTAAGACTTGAATACAAAATTTACAGAAATGAACGCTCGGCCCAGAGACGCAGGGCTTGCAGCACACCGGATTCGGGCGATACATAGCCGCCATGAGCTCGCAGCCAAGCGCACACCTCGGGGTGAGCCGTGGCTGGGGCTGCGCAAAATGCCTCCGGCAAGGTCTGAAAGGCATGCAAATCATTGTGGCCGTCTCCCAAAATGGCAATACGGGAAACTGGCACACTCCACCGCTGCGCCACATACAACAACGCGGTTCCCTTGTTGAAGCGAGCATCCGCAAAGCGTAAATAGCGCCCGGCTCGCTGCAAGGAAATGGTATCATCCGTAGCAGCCAAACGATTCATGTCCGGAGCCATGGCATCCATAGTGGCTGCATCGACCGCTTCGATGGAAAGGGGGTCATCTGCGGCGAATTCCCACTCCCACTCCGGATGCAGCAAAGCAAGATGTTGCATATTTTGCTGCAATACGGGGGCAAAGCGTGCGCGCACCGCTGCGTTGATGGCGGCGCATTGCGCATTGTGTGCCGCATCCGGCACTAAGCAACCGGCTTCATCTGCCATGTACACATAGCGCTCACAGGTGCAGATAAAATCCGGCAAAAAGGGGGCACGAGGGTGCACATCCTGCATCAAATAAGGCAGGCTACGACCGGTATTGATACCCCAGCGCACCCCGTAGGCGCGCCATTGCTGCATCATCTCAAAAAAGGCAGGCGGGATACGGTGTGTTTCCTCGCAAAGCAAGGTTCCGTCAAAATCCAAGGATATCAGGTAGCGGCACTCACCGGCAAATGGCGCAGCCAAGCCCGGCGGCGGGCTCAATTCCTTAACCTCGCGGTTCATCATTATCGCTTACCTTTCCCCGTGGCTTTGCGCAAACGACTGCGGATGGATACCTCCGGTTTCTTGGCATCTTTCGGGGCATTGGGGGCGGGAGCAGCCGCCGGGGCCGGCTTAGCCGTGAAGGAAACAAAGGTCTGCGGCACGCGAATGCCGGAGGCCAACTGCACCGATACCGGGGTGACCAAATCTACCTTGTAGGTATGGGGGGCGCAGCCCTGCGGCAATTTTTCATCCTTTTTGCGCATGTGAATCTCCACGCGGCGGTTGAGGGCCTGTTGTTCGCGAGTCCCCTTGGTGCTGACAAAGGGGGTCATGTTTCCACAGGCACGGATGTGCACGTTCTCAATGGGCACGGCGTTGCCTCGCAGCCATTCTCGCACGGCAGCTGCGCGTTGCATGGAGAGCAAGGCGTTGTAATCAGCCGAGCCAAAGCTATCCGTATGGCCTTCGATGATGAAGTGGGTCTGGGGATTCTTTTGGATAAGAGCCGCAAGCTGCAACATGGGAATGCGGGCAGAGTTCTTGAGGCGGCTCTCGTTGAAGGCAAACAGCACATCTGTGCCCAAACGCGCCACACCGGATTTGGCTCCGGGGTTGGTCACACCCATCAACTCTGCCAAGCTGCGGGTATCGCCCGGGAGCTTGGAGTTGGCCTCTTTGGCTTGGCGGCGAAGCTCCTCATCCATGAGACGGGAGGCATCCTGAATATCCTCCGGCTGGGCAGTGGCATTGGCCACTACAACATTGCTGTTGACGGGGGTGGGCTCCGGTACAGAGAGGGCATCTTCCGGCATGGCAGCGGGGGCGAGTTCATCGAAATTGAGCTCGCCCGGCTTCATATCGGAAATGGGGGTTGCTTCCTCCGGCGTGCTGATGGGTTCGGGCACGCGCAGGTCTGTTTCACCCGGGGCCATGGTCAGGTCTTCCACCTCGATATCCAGGATATCAATTTCTGTGGGTTCCTGCTCGATTTGCTCAATCTCCTCCGGGGCATCGACCGGCGCCTCCATGTCCTCTGCTTCTGCATACTCTTCTTCAGGCTTCTCCTTCACAAAGATGCGGATGATTTCATCCTCCACCCGCTCCTGTGGGTCCAACACCGTGGCAAAGGGCATCAGAATGATGGAAGGAGCATACAAGAATACAGCCACATGCAATACAATGGCTGCACACCCGGCACCTAAGGCTATAGGCAGCATATCGCGCTGGCGTGTCAGTTCATAGCCTTTGCGGCGGCGGTTTTGGTGTCTCTCCGGCACGATGGCTGGCTTGCTGTGATGAGATGAGGCCATGATGCAGGCTTATAAATGAGAATCGGGGGTTAATTCCGGGCGCGGCGGAGCCACCGTGAGCGGTGCGTCCAAGGAGGGGATAAACTGGTCGTTGAGCCAATGAAGCATGGAAACGGCAGCTGTGTCTTCATCCCGCAACAGACCTACGTCTACCATGCGGGGGGTCCCATCCGCACCGCGGCCTATAGCCATCGATCGATGAGTGGCATCCGGAGTATCATCCCCCCCGGCCATGGTCCACACTTCCCGCAAATCGCTGGGCAACTGCCGGTAAATGGTGAGAGCATCTTTGATGGTGCTCACGGGGTTGTCTTGCACGAGGTTGACCACAAGAGCAGGCACATTGCGGTTGATTCGCGAGGCACTTTCCACCGGGGCTACATCGAAACATTCTATCCCCACACAACTATTCATGCGCATATCCATGAGCCAAATGGTGAGGGGGGAAAGTGCACCGCCGGGCAAGGTACGCTGGATGGATTCGCGGAGCGAAGCGCAGGCATCTATGGAGATAATGCCGCGAATGCGCGGTTCCTCTGCCGCTGCTTGCAGCATCAAACCTGCACCAAATCCCTGCCCCACGGCCACGATGACCGGGTTTTCTTCCCCACTGCGGCGCACTAATTCATCTACCAGTTTGGGTACATCTGCACTTTCCTTGAGCCCGTGGGTGCAATACGGACGGCGATCATTCACCCCGCGAGGATCCCACAACACACATTTGAGCCCGGCTGCCGTGAAAGACTCGGCCAAGGGTAAGGCAGAGCGAATACCGTGATCCCAATCCACGCAGATGAGCACGTAGTCAATGCGCCCCAATTCCTCTGCCTTGTTCACGGCTAAATCACCTATAACAGTCAACTGGCGGGAAGACTCTTCGCCCTCCTTTTCTGCGATAACGGCTTGCACAGTCCCGCCATCCCAGCCTTTAAATTGAAAGGTTTCCAGTTTGAGCCCCAAAGCCTTGTTGGGCACATGCGAATAGCCCACATACGACTGGTTGATGGGCTGAAGCACAGGTTGAGTCAGCTCTTTTGAGCGGTTCCACAGCCACACGGCAAAGCCCATTGCTGACAGCACGACAGCAAGTAGCATGAGACGCCCGGCTAGTGAAAAAAACTTCATATTGATACGGGCTTATTGTAGCAGGTCAACCCCTCCTCTTCAACAGCAAATTGAGCCATAAATTCTTTTTCGCATGCGCGCACGCGCTTCTCCCCCGCGCAAGCGAAAAACCGCGGCCGGACGCATCCGACCACGGTTCTGAACCTTAAAATAGAAAACTGTAGAAAAATTAACCCAATGTAGGCTTCTTGGCACGGCGAACAGAGCCGAAGCGCTTCTGGAACTTGTCGATACGGCCTTCGGTATCCACAAACTGGTTCTTACCCGTAAAGAAGGGGTGAGAGTCGGAGGTGATACCGCAGGAGACAACGTAGTGTTCAACACCATCGATGACCTCAGTCTTAGCGGAGGTGACAGTGGAGCGGGTGATGAAGCGGCGGCCCGTGGTGATGTCCACGAACACAACAGGATTGTACTTGGGATGGAGGTCTGCCTTCATAATATGTTACGGCTGCGTTACCGTCGCAGCGCGCGGCAAATTGTATCAAAAACCAAAAAGATGTCAAGCAAGATTGTACAGTTATGCTAAGTTTTTTTCAAAATGAACGAAGAATAAATAAATTCTGAAAAAGACGGAAAGAAAGGACACAAAAAAAGCTCGCCATAGCTCTAGCTTTATGATAGATTTAAGCCTGAGGGCAGGATTAGACTTGTACCAAAAGTCTTGTGAGAACATCCCCCTACCCTTGATACGAGCTATGAACGATCTGACAAAGCCCTTCAAACGTCTGCCGGTAGCCCTGATTGGCACGGGCTCTTATGTACCGGAGCAGCGCCTCACCAACTCTGATTTGGAGAAGATGGTAGATACATCTAACGAGTGGATTGTAGAGCGCACCGGCATTGAGGAGCGCCGCATTGCTGCCCCCAATGAAAAGACAAGCGATATGGCCACACAAGCGGCTCGCAAGGCAATGGAGGCAGCGGGGGTCAAGCCGGAAGAAATTGATTTGATTATCGTGGGCACGGTGACGCCCGATACTTTCACCCCCTCTACAGCTTGCTATGTACAAGCGAATATAGGTGCGGTCAACGCTGCGGCATTTGATATTTCGGCCGCATGTTCCAGTTTCTTGTTCGCGCTGAAGACGGCCGTGCAATACATCGGTTGCGGCCAGGCTCGCACCGCCCTGATTATTTCTTCGGAGAAGTTGAGTCACATTGTGAACTGGGAAGATCGCTCTACTTGTGTACTCTTTGGCGATGGCGCCGGAGCTGCCGTGCTGCGCACAGGCACCGGCATTGAGGGCGATAGTGCTATTTTGGCCTCAGACATCGGCTCTGACGGCACGCTGACAGACCTGCTGATGGTTCCCGGTGGCGGCTCAGCCATTCCGACCACAGAGGAGAACATCCACGAGAAGCTGTACACCTTGGCCATGCGTGGCAATGAAGTATTCCGCCACGCAGTTGCGCACATGAAAGACTCTGCTCTTTCACTCATCAACCGCACAGGCATCAAGCCGGAAGATGTAGCGCTGGTGATTCCGCACCAGGCCAACCTGCGCATCATCAATGCCGTGGCTCAGCGTCTCGGTATCCCACAGGATCGCGTGTTCATCAATCTGCAAAAGTACGGCAACACTTCCGGTGCAGCCTGCGCCATTGCTTTGGACGAGGCCATCCGCTCCGGCCGAGCCAAGAAGGGTGATATCGTGCTGATGGTCACCTTCGGTGCCGGTCTCACGTGGAGTTCTGCGGCCATCCGCCTGTGAGTTTTCTCATTTCCGACCACGCGCAAAACGCCCTCGGCTCATTCCGGCCGAGGGCGTTTTATCTTTCTCTGCAGCACTATACTAAAATCAATGATTCCAAATCATCCGGGACATGCACGGGACCGGAGTAATGAATTGCTGCTTCTTGGGAGTATGCTTGCTTGCGGTTACCCAACGTCTTATCCTCGGTGTGATAAAGAAGAAGATTTTTGACCTGCAAATCTGCGGCCAAGCGGCCGGCATCGAGCGCGGTACTGTGGTGTTTTTCGTAGGGTTTGAAGCGCTCACGGTCGGCGTAGAGGCAGAAAGCCTCGCACAGCAGCCAATCTGCCCGCTCTGCGTAGCACCGCGTACGCTCGTTGAAAGGCTCATCCCCAAGGCATACCAGAGCTAAATCTCCGGGAAGGATTAATCGGAATCCAAATTGCAAAGCTTTGGTAGAACCAATATCGAAAGCCGTGGCAGGCATCCCCCCCAAGACGGTGAAGGATGCGCCATCTTCCAGGGGATGAAGCAAAATATCTACGCCCAAATGAGCACAGACCTTTCCGGGGAGCGTGTGCCGACAAATAACTTCCAACACCTCCAATACCGAAGCAGCCCCCCAGACACGAAGCACACCGACATACTTCCCGCTATTCATGGCCTGCGCAATCATGCGCAATACCCACACACAGCCTAAAATGTGGTCCGTGTGCGCGTGCGTGATAAATAGATTGCGGATACTCTGCAGCGGGATTTCCCCTTTTTCCAATTGTGCTAAGATGGTATTACCGCCCCCGGCATCTACCAAAAAAGTCTCCCCTGCATATTGCAACGCAAAGCAGGTGTTGTAGCAGCGAGTCACCGCCGCATTGCCGGTGCCCAGCATGGTCAGTTTCACACTCATCGGGCTGATTGTAAAACGCGGCGTTCAAAAAGCAAGCAAAAACAAGGAAGCCTTGCAAACTCTCGCTTGCAAGGCTTTCTTTCCTCCGGCGGTTGGGATCGAACCAACGACCTAGTGATTAACAGTCACCCGCTCTCCCGCTGAGCTACGCCGGATTTGCTATCCCCATCGGAATGGGTGCGGGCAAATATTACTCCTATTCGCGATGAATTGCAAGCTTTTTTTTGAAAAAAATGAAAAAATTATGAAATAGAATTGCAAGGAATACGATTTTTGGGTATAAGGGGGCATGCAATGTTCTTCAGTTCCAAAGGGTAGCCTGTATTTTGAACTTTTTGGCGTTCCCGTTCTCATTCGCCCATCCTCGTGGATTGTGCTGGCATTATTGGGCGGAGGTTTGGGAATCAGCAACGGTACGGACGTATCAAATGTGCTCGTTTTTGTGGTAGCAGGCATGCTTTGTTTGCTGGTGCATGAGTTTGGGCATGCTCTTGTGGGGAGATATCTGGGCGGAGGCGAGCCCTGTATTGAAATAGCCGGGATGGGCGGGGTCACCTACACCCCCTATCCACCACAAACACGGCGGGGATACTTTCTGATGGTGCTGGCAGGGCCGCTCGCCTCTCTTTTCTTAGGAATAGCAGGAGGCTTTCTCTTTGGGTTGATGCATCTGGGCAATCCTCTAGCGGGCATTGTTTTTTCTCTCTATGGGCCATTGGGACTCAGCATGCCGGATTGGGCAGCCATACCGCTATACGAAACTCTGCAAGAAGGAGGCATCTCGCCCTTTCTGGGCACCTGCTACATAACATTGTTCATCATCTGCTTGTATTGGAGCCTCTTCAACCTGCTTCCGCTTTTCCCGCTGGACGGAGGAAAGCTACTGGGGACATTGTTGAACAATTTCAAGATTGCCAGCTATGTAGGTATTGTATTGGCCAGCGCCTTGTGTGCATATTGCCTTGTGAACGGCATGTGGTTCAATGCCATGATTACAGGCTATCTGGCTTTCATCAACTGGCAATACCTAGGCAGCTTCCGCAAGGAATAATCTACGCTTGCTTTTCCCGCGCGCATCATGTATCATCCCCGCACGCATTATGTCCAGTTCATTCGGTTCCATTTTCAAAATCAGCACATGGGGAGAATCTCATGGAGCGGGAGTTGGTGTCGTGATAGATGGGTGTCCCTCTCGCGTTCCCTTGCTTGCAGAGGATATTCAGCGTGAACTGGATCGCCGCCGTCCGGGGCAAAGCGATATTGTCACCCCCCGCACAGAAGAAGACAAGGTGGAGATACTCAGCGGAGTGTTGGAAGGTATGACTTTGGGCACGCCCATTGCCCTCTTGGTGCGCAACAAAGACCACCGCTCCTCTGCCTACGATGAAATGCAGCACACCTACCGCCCGTCTCACGCAGATTACTGCTACGATGCCAAATATGGCATACGCGCATGGGCCGGCGGCGGGCGCGCGAGCGCACGCGAGACAATAGCCCGCGTGGCGGCCGGTGCTGTGGCGCGAGCCGTAGTCAAAGCACTGGCACCCGATACCGATGTGCTGGCTTGGGTACAGCAAGTACGCGAATGCGTGTGCCCCACCCCACCCGCAGAAGTGCAGCACGATACTGTGGAAGGAAACATTGTGCGCACAGCAGATGCCACCACGGCAGAACAAATGGCCAAACTAATCCGCGCAGCCCGCAATGCAGGCGATTCTCTCGGGGGGATTGTAGCCTGCACGGTACGCAACTGCCCCGTGGGCTTGGGCGACCCTGTCTTCGACAAATTGGAGGCCACGCTAGCTCATGCCATGATGAGTATCCCTGCCTGTAAGGGATTTGAGGTAGGCTCCGGTTTTGCTGCAGCAGAGCTTTGCGGCAGCGAGCACAACGATGTCTTTTACATGGAGGGCGAGCGCGTGCGCACCCGCACCAACCGCTCCGGCGGGATTCAGGGTGGCATTTCCAACGGCGAGGACATCAACCTGCGCTTGGCGTTCAAGCCCACAGCTACCCTCATGGTGGAACAAGACACGGTAAACGATGCGCATCAGGAGGTAAAGCTGCGTGGCAAAGGGCGCCACGACCCCTGCGTCCTGCCGCGAGCAGTCCCCGTGGTAGAAGCCATGGCATGGATTGTGCTGTGTGACCACCTGCTCCGCCAGCAAAGTGTTTCTTGCATCGCCTAAAAACACCCAATCCATGTATCAAATCACCCCACAGGCACGTACAAGCCTCGCGCAGCTCATGCACGAGCATACGGGGCGTGACGTATCGGCGGGCGATTTGCAGCTTATTGCAGCAGGTGCCTCGGGCAGAGCCATCGTGCGGCATCCGCAGTTACCCGGCATCATCGGCATTTACTGGACTGCCGAACGCGCCGATAACCATTCTTTCGTGCCGGCCGCCCGCGGTTTGGCAAAATGCGGGGTGAAAGTGCCCTCTATCCTGGCCGAAGCAGATTGCGGAAACGGATGCGGGGCTTGCTTGGTCCAAGATTTGGGTACACAAGACATCCTGAGTTTAAAAGGCACCCCTTGGACCACCCGTATAAAAGCATACAAACAGGCTATCCAAGCCGTGCACTCCCTACACAGTAGCCACCCCGACTGGGAACTGCAACCCGGCTTCGATGCAGCGCTCTACCGCTGGGAGCAATGCTACTTTGCCGAGCATTATTTGCAGGCGTACTGTGCAAAAAATGCATCAGATTTCATCCAACATCCGGCCATGGTAAATCTGGCAGAGTTTTTGGCAGAGCAACCCACCTCTCCCATTCATCGCGATTTTCAAAGCCAAAACATCATGTTATATCAGGGTGAGGCAAGGCTCATCGACTTCCAAGGCATGCGGGCCGGGCTCCCTGAATACGACATGGCTTCCCTGCTGCTTGACCCCTACATGGAGCTTAGCTCCGCAGAGCAGGCAGAGCTCCTGCTATACTGGGAGCACATACGCGGTAGCCGCATCGACCGTAGCCTCTACGCGGCCTGCGCCTTGCAGCGTATCATGCAGGCCTTGGGAGCCTATGCCAACATTGGGCTGAACCAACACAAGGAATGGTATCTCAACCTCATACCGGCGGGGTTGAGAGCATTGAAGCATGCCATGAGTTTAGCGCCCGCCGGTTCACCCGCATCCCACGCAGCCGCATGTCTACAGGCCGTTCTATAAGCATCAAAGCGTGGCTGGTATGGCTGCTCCTCATTGTAGGCAGCTGGTTTGCCACAAAAGATTTATTCACCGGAACCGACACCGCTATGCTGGATGCCGTAGGCCACTTGCACGGCTGGCGAGAGCAGGAGCACGCCCAGCTGCACATTCCCGGCAAAGATTTGCAAATGGAGACGGTACTCCATGAAAAGCGTACACTCATCTGCCCCACTGTAGGCAAAGTGGAGCTCAACGAAGCAACTGCTCAGCATTGCTTTGCCGCCCTGCCCTTGCAAACGCAGGACATGGCCGTGCTCCTGCGTTATCTTAGCCAAGCAGGAGCGCGCTCTGTTGGCGTTTCCGCACCTTTTGTCTGGCAAGAAGAGCCGGGGGACATGGCCCGCCAAATGTTCTGCCAAGCCTTGCAAGGGTTCGACAGCGCCGTCATCGGTTTGCGAGGGCGCACTGCTGCACAGGCCGATTTTACACCTGTTGCGCTGCGCAATATCTCCATCCCGGCAGACCAAGTGGAGGGCGACCCCACCGGGCTACCTGCCGCCAATAAACCCTATCCCAATGGCTTAGCGGCCGCCCCCGATGCACTTAAAGTCACTTGGGCCCCTGATTGGCTGGATGATGAACCCCTCACCCAAAAACCATCCCCCCTTGCAGAGATTTCCTATCCCTTGCTGATGCGCTGGAACGGCGAAACAATACCCACGCTACCGCTGCGTTTGGCACTCATGCACCTGGGGCTCACACCGGCAGATGTGGGCGTGCGCTTGGGGCGAGATATCCGCTTTGGCGGGCGCAGTCTCCCCTTAGATGAACATGGGCGAACACGTATCACCCATGCAGAAACGATGAATATTCCCTTGGCAGATATCGTAGGCGGCATGAGCGAAAAAGTCAAAATGCTGGGCGAGAACCCCTGCGTCCTCATCGCCCAACCGCACGAAGGCAATGAGAGTGCTGCGCGCTTGCAGCTGATGGCGGCCACAACATCTCAACTCATCGGCAAGGAGAAAATAGAGTACACCAAAACAGCACGCCCCTGCGGGGGCAAGGTGCTGGAACCGGCACAAGCCCAAACTTCTCTGTGGATTCCGCTGATAGTCACGGCATGCGTTGCCTTTGCGCTGTTTATCCTGCCGTGGCTACCCGGCATACTGCGCTTTCTTGTCATCCTCGGCTCGTTGGCAGGCCTTTACTGGCAAGCCAAGATATGCGTACTCAACGGCGTATGGTTCAGCCTCACCGCCGCCTTGATATGCTGGGGAATCTGGGCGTTGGCCTTGCTCTTACTGCGCCCACGCGACAATGGGTACTTCCGGCGCAAGCGCAGATAAAGCAAGCCATTATTTACTTCTGCAAACGCACAGTGGTGCGAAGTGTGCGGCGGCCATTATCAATCGTGATGGTTCCGTGAACACTCTCTGCCACAGAAGCCGCCAACTCTGCCATGGTTGCCAGCTCCTCCAACGTTTCGGAAACGTCTTCTAACTGGCTCGTTGGCTTATGCTCTGCAGCAGCGGGGGGAGCGGCATCATCATCTCCGGCCTGGGCCATGGGCACGGCCTCTTCTTCTGCCGGGATGCGGGCGCGGTAAGCATCCGCAATACCTCGCAATGTTGAGGCCAACGATTCCGGATTCAGGGAGAATACAGAGCCACAAAAAGGCGTACTACCCGTGCCGGCCGACACAAGCTTTTCATTGTAAGCGGAGGATGTACCGGCAACAAAGAACTTATCACTCACTGTCACGTTGGGAATCATATTCTCCGTGCATATAGGCATGTACAGACTATAGGAAATCGCATCTCCCACTTGCTTGGAGGGAAACGCCAGCGCCTGCACCAACATGGGGCTTCCAAAAAGCTTCCCTGCAATCCCCCCCATCGCTCCCAAAATCTCATTCCACCCGCGAGTCAAGTTCGCACGGTTTGTCACGGGACGGCAATATGCCAAGCGAGGCATCGCCACGCGGTTTCCCTTTGTGCCACCAAACAAAGCTGGTAGGCTTCCGGCAGAATCCATCAAGACGGCTCCCCCCTGTCCCAATCCGGCATTCACAGTAGATAAGGCTTGCCCCAGCTGGGTCAATTCCGGCACCAGTTGCTCTACCAGCTTCAACTGAAGCTCAGCTTCTTCTTTCTTTTCCTCGCGCAAGGTAAGAGCGTAGCCTTTGCCCACATCCATCAATGCCGGAAGGATTTGACCGGCAGCTGCACCAGCTGCTTTTGCCGTGTAAGGTGTGGACTCGCAGTAGAAGATATTAGCGGCATCTGCCACTTGGGAGACGAAGCGCAAGCTCCCCGGCTCATAGCTTGCCTCTGCAGCATCCTCGCTATATTCCATGGTAAACTCCTGGGCATTCAAGCGGCAAAGCATCACGCTTTCCTGCTTTATTTCAGCGCCCCCAATTGCATTGACTTGCGCCATTAATACGCCTATCCCGGCAGCAGCTTTATCAAACGCTTCTTTGCGAGATGCATCTGCCGCCCCCAACGATTCAAAAATCAGGCGCACCACCTCAGCATCACTCACAATCCCGGAAAAGCCCGCTTCTTGCACCGTCTTGGCAAAATCCGCACTGCCATAGCTCACCATAAACAAATCGTCTGTCCCTGCATCACAGGAACTCAGCCGGGGTGAAGCCAAGGCAGATTCCTCTACGCTACCGGGTAAGGAAATATCCTCCGGCTTAGCACATATTGCCACCACGAGCGCAGTACCGCTATGCTTCGTCATCACACAACACTCACGTAGTGCCGCGTGCGGCCCCATGGGGTGGGCAATTTTCACCCCTATGAACTCCCCATGCTGCACCGGGGTTGCGGTGTTGGCATGCGTTGCCAAGATGATGGAAACTATCATCTTGCTCCACTCTTCCACCATTTTTTCTTGGCCTTTTTTGACTGTCACGACAGCGTAGATAGGCTTCATCTGCCACTGCTGCTGAAATGCATCCATCGCCTTTTGATGTTGCCCACGCAAGGCTTGGTCCAGCACCGCGCGCATCTGCTCAGCATCCCCGGGATTAGCCTCTGCAATCCAGTCTTCAATATCCATTTTTTGCTCTCCGGCCAGCATGGGTATCAGCAAGCGCATGGCAGATGCACTACCCTCACTCATAGTCAGCGCCATGCTTTCCAGCGCAACCAGCTCGGGCGGAGCCGCTTCAACAGGTTGATCCAGCAGCATCTCATCAGCCAAGGCGCGGCTAATGTGTTGCCCAACATGAGCAACGGCTACATAAGCATCCGTTCCGGCCGGCAGGTACCCCAACGCTGGCAAGGCCGCCTGCCGCTTTGCCAAATCAACTTCTTCTACCTTAGCCGGTTGCTGCATTGCTGTGTAAATATCCTCAGCAGATACAGGTTTTGCATCTGCCGGAGTACATATAGCACCCACCGACATGGCCAACGCTGCTAAGACGTATTGCTTCTTCATGATAGCTACTATAGTGCAGGCGCTCGCGCGTGTAAAGGAAAAAGGGCGATGATTGGAAACGCTCATGGCAAAAATCATAATATTTTTCTTGTATATCATGTAAGAACATGATAGAAGAAGCGCGAATACCATGGAAATATATTACGTCATCTTCGGTATGTTGGCGCTATTGTCGGTCTTTGGGCTGATAGTCGGCGTAAGTAATGATGCTTGCAACTTCCTCAACTCCTCTCTTGGTTGCCGCGCAGGCAACTACAATCAGGCCGTCACTGTCGCGGCAGTTGGTGTGATATTGGGCGCATGCTTCTCCAGTGGCATGATGAGTGTGGCTCGCAATGGCGTGATGGAACCCGCCATGTTCACCTTCCACGAGGTTATGCTGCTTTATTTAGCCGTGATGGTGGCAAACATCATTCTGCTGGATACATTCAACACGCTGGGGCTGCCCACCTCCACAACCGTCTCGCTGGTGTTCTCCTTGCTGGGCTCAGCCATCGGTATGGCCATTGTGAGCAGCGGAGAGTTCCTTTCCTGCCCGCTTATCGAATACATCAATGAAGAACGCTGCCTCAAGATGGTGCTGGCAATCTTTGCCTCTGTGGCCATCGCCTTCACGGTGGGCGCTATCGTGATGTGGTTGGCGCGTCTCATCTTCTCCTTCCGCTTCCAGCGCATGTATCGTCTCATCGGGCCGCTGTGGTGTGGGCTGGCATTCACCGCCATCAGCTACTTCATCTTCTTCAAAGGCCTCAAAGGCAGTGTATTTAAATCTGATATCGAGCATCTAATCGAAGCGGGGCTCGTTCCTGCCATTGTGTGTAGTGCAGCTGTCTTCTGGGTGCTTTTCTCTGCATTTCTGCAATACATCTGCAAAATCAACACCCTGCGTATTGCTGTGTTGGCTGGCACCGGCGCGCTGGCTCTGGCCTTTGCCGGCAATGATATGGTGAACTTCATCGGTGTCTTCATGGCAGCCAAGGATGCACTCTTCTCCCCTGAGGTGACACCGGAGGTGGTATATACCCTCAAGATGGGCAACATCTTGGCCGGAGATGGAGCCGCCGCCAGTATCTACTACTTGCTGGGCGCAGGCACCATCATGGTGCTGGCTCTCTTCTTCTCCAAGAAAGCCCGCAAAGTAACCGAAACGGAGCTGAAACTTTCCTCCTCCAGCCAGGGCAAAGAGCGTTTTGGTTCCAGCCAACCGGCTCGTGTCATTGTGCGCACTGCTATCAACACGGCGCGTTTCATTGAAAAAATTACCCCGCGCCCGGTGGCAGAGTTTATCAGCAAGCGCTTCACCCCCCTCACTCCGGAGGAAGAAACAGATGCAAACTACGACATGATTCGTGCATCTGTCAATCTGACCATCGCAGCCCTCCTCATTTCCGTGGGTACGGACATGGGCTTGCCGCTTTCCACCACATACGTCATTTTCATGGTGTCCATGGGTACCTCCTTGGCAGACCGCGCGTGGGGACGAGACAGTGCAGTGTACCGCATTACAGGTGTACTCACCGTAGTCGGTGGCTGGCTTATCACCGGCATAGCGGCCTGCTTGGCAGCCCTGCTTGTGGCCTTGGTACTAGGTTATGGCGGCACTTGGGGCATGGTCATCATGCTCACTACAGCGGGTGTCTTGCTCATCAAGTCCACCTTCTTTACCCACTCCGTGCGCGAAGAAATCCGCCTGTTGGATGTGAACAAAGAAAGCTCCATGCATGATTTCGGCGCATCTGCAGCCGGTCGCTTGGGCCGCATGGTCGGCATCTACAATGCTATGGTGAAAGCCCTGCTCGTGGAAGACCGGGAAGCACTGAAGCGCCTGCGCAAAAAGGCCCGCAACCTGAAACGTGATATCCAGCAAGTCAAGGATAATGAGGTATTGCCCACCCTGCCCACCATCCACGCAGCTCAGGCAGACCGCGGCCAGCTTATCTTCCGCATCACCGAAATTTCTCTCGTGACCTGCGAGTGCCTGCTCACGCTGGTAAAAGCCAGCTTCAACCACATCGACAACACGCACGAAGGTCTCAGCGAGCATCAGGCCAAGGATTTGTTAGCACTCAATGAAAAAATTGGCCGTTTCTACCCGAACCTGATCGATATGCTCAAGGCAGGGGATTACGATGGCATCAAGAACATGCTGGAATCAACCGAACAGCTTGGCAACGACTTTGCCGATTGCATCACCCGCCACTTGATGCACAACGCCACGGATGCTAGCGGCATGCGCAACGGTATCCTCTACCTCACGCTTCTCAACGAAACTCGTGCCATGGTCAGCCATGCTTTCGCCCTCATCGAGCGCATCAAAGAATTGTATGAGGGCTAATCCCTACGTATAAATCAACTCTTTTCAGGGTGGTATGCGCAATTCGCGTATGCCACCCTTTCATTTCCAAAAGAATTTTGTAAAAATTGCGTAATTTTTATGGACGCTTTCCGTGAAGTGATGTAGAATAAGCGCCGTGAGCGTAAAATGGAAAGTAGAAGAATTGGATGAGTGCGAGTCCACCTTCAATGTGGCTCGCAAATTGCCTGCATGGACAGTTGTCAGCACCCGCCGGCAAACGAAGGGGCGTGGGCGGTTTAACCGCCCGTGGGTAGGCGAAGAAGGAGGCCTGTGGGCCACCTACAATCTGCCTATAGACCCGCGTTCGCACATTCACTGGGGGCTGCTGCCACTGGTGGCCGGGGCGGCCATCATGGATGCCCTACGCGCCTACTCCATTCCCGGTTTGCGACTGCGCTGGCCGAACGATGTGTTGGTGGGCAAATCCAAGCTTGCCGGTATATTGGTAGAGCGCCCAGCAGCCAACATGGCCTCCATAGGTATTGGGGTCAATATGTTCAACAATCTCAGTTCTCTGAATGGCATGACCATAGATCCGCCCACGCGATTGGCGGATTGGGTCCCCTCCTGCCCTTCCGTAAGCAAATTCCGCACCATTCTGGGGGATGATATTGCCGAGATTTTCCACTACTTCCAGCAAGGCGGCTTGGACGCAGTCTCGCACATGCTGGAAGCTGCTTGGGGCGAGAGTCGCCCGGTAGTTGCTATCACGGACACGGATCGCGTTTGCGGCTTTTTCGCGGGTGTAGAGCGAGATGGCTCTCCTATCCTGCGCCGTCCGGATGGCTCCACCATCACCGTGCCGGGTATCACCGTCAACCGCCTCAAGGAGCTCATCTGATTCCCGCATCTCAGGCTAATCCTTTTCGCAGGGGGCAAGCTGTACAAAAGCAGCTTGCTCTTTTCTTTGCTGCGGCCCCCATAATGAAGTCAGCCGCAGATCCAAAGATCTGCGGCTGCCCAACTACCCTATGAAATGGGCCCTTTTCAAGCCCAAGGTTCTGTTTTACGTCCGAACCCGAAGACGGGCAGATTGTATTACCTGTTTCCGCATTCGTCAAGCCAATAATATTAAATCTCCTTAATTTTTGCGGATTATGACTCATTGTAGGCGAATAGTTGACACGGCGAACACTTGCGCAACGAAAGAAAGTGTAGTTTGATATGAGTATGGACGAGGAGCGCAATCACCGGCATTTCAAGCGAGCATTGCTGTGCATCGTCCTGTCCATTTTGGTGCATATCATCACTGTCATCTGTCTCTTGCTTCTCCCCAAACACGGCCTGGCAAAGAGTAGAGGGACGGGCCCCCATGGCGGAGAGCAAGAGCCACCCCCCCAGAGGCTTATCCGCATGCACCGTACACCACCAGCACCACAAGAAACTCCGCCCTTTGCTAAAACGCCCCCCGATGAAGAGCAGCAAAAACCGGATACGGTAGATTTTGAAGGAAAGCACAATACGCGCGCCTCCGGAGATGAGACTGCCCCCAAACGGCAAAACGAAGCCCCCCTTCCCACGATGCAGGGAGAGGAGAAAGAAGAAGTAGTCACCTTTGATCAAAAACGCCAAGAGGGAGACTTGGAGCACGAGGGCAAACGAGACACAGCCCCCGTACCCTCGCACCCCGTGGAAGAGCTTATCCCCCTGCCCGATTCTCCCGCCCCGCCACCGGGAATGGGTAGCCCCGACAACACGGATAACCACCAGACGAACCTGGGCGATGGCCAAAATAGCAACACCCCGGAAGCAACTCACACCGCCACCATCCCCACCCCCTCCCCCGATGGAGACACCCTGCTTCAAACACGCCAAGACGAAGCCGAGAAAAAGCTCACCCCCAGCCCCCCCTCTGCCCGCAGAGGTCTGCGGGATATCTCTGCCCTTTCCCCTCACCAACCGTCTCGACCGCACCGCCGCCGTGTAACGGTGCGCGATCCCAGCTTGGCCGCCCCTACCCAGGCACCGGGATTCCGCACACAGGAACGCCGCAGCCGCAGCACGGGACGCTTTGTCATGGGGCGCAAGCCTTCCCTCAACGTAGCGGCTACGCCGCGCGGTCGCTACGAGTCCGAAATCTATCGCCGCATCGCCCGCATCTGGTATGCTGCATGCGATGAACACCGCGGAGATGTCATCCCGGGCTCCGTCACCATCAGCCTGCGAATCGACAAACGGGGGCACCTGCGCAACATGCAGCTTCTCTCGCGGCACGGCGCGAGTGTGATTCAGCAATCCTTTACGCTGGGAGCCATTCGCCGAGCCACCCTTCCCCCCATGCCCCCCAACGTCTCCGCAGACGTTGTAGGAGACGTCATGGAACTCATCATAGAATTCAACTTCGACTAAACACCACATCACCATGATTACAACTATCACTCAATTTCTGGATGCCTGCTATCCCTTCGGCTACCCGCTTCTTGCCTGCTCCGTCATCCTGCTGGCAGCCATTTTCTACCATCTTTTCTTCACCGGCAGCAACCGTTTCCTGCGCAAGCTGGCACCCAACCTACAGCGCATGGAAGAAGGCGTGTACAGCGCAGAAAACGCCCTGCGAGAACAGTGCATGTGCGCCTCGCACCCGTTGGCAAACGATGTCCTGTTTGTCTTGCTGCATCATGAAGCCGCAGACCTCTCCCCCCGCACGGAAGCCCGCTTGCGCCTGAGAGTGGATGCAGAGCGAGCCGGCATGGCCACCATCAGCCTCATCACCAACATAGCCCCTATGCTCGGTATTCTTGGTACGGCGTGGGGGTTGGTTGATATCTTCGGTGTATTCGGTACACCGGAAGCACAACAAGGCATCGCCATGGGGATTTCCAAGGCTCTCTACACCACTATTTTCGGGCTCGCGATTGCCGTACCGGGCGTGATAGCGCAAACCTGCTTTGAGCGCGCACTGGAACGCCGTGCAGCCTACATCAACGAGTTCTTCACGCGCCTGCTTTCCTTGGTCAATAAAGCCTAATCGCACTCATGCTTATCTACACCCGCAAAGCTACTGCTCTGGGTATATCCATCGTCCCCATGCTGGATATCCTCACGATTTTGCTCATTTTCTTCATTGTGCACACGGAGTTCAAGCGCCAAGTCACCGTGCTGGATATCGCCCTGCCCCAAACCCACAACATAGCCGGAGAAAAGGGAGACAAGAACCAGATTTTGCTGGAAGTGGCAGAAGACGGCACCATCGCCTTGGATGGCAAGGTGATTACCGCTGATAAATTAACGACTGCGGTGCGTGACATCCGCAGCGAGACACCCGATGCCACGGTGCAAGTCTCTGCCGCACGTGGCGCTTCTATGGGGCGTTTCATTCAGATTATGGATATCCTGACAGCAGCCGGCTTACCCGTGGAAGAGGTCCCCGTGCGCATTGACTACCAATCCACCCCGTAAAGCACAGAAAGGGGCATCCCGATATCATCGAGATGCCCCGAAAACGGCTCTATGGCGCTAAGCATTACTTGGTCAAACCGTCGCGCTTGGCCTGATTCCAGTATGCGTACTCAGAGCGGTTAAAGTCCACATACTCAGGAGACAGGTCCGTGGTGTAGACCACATACTCATCCGCACCCATATTCAGGTTGATGAGCACCTCAAACTCGCGAGCCTGCACCCTATCACGCAAATCATCGCTGGGGGTATCAGTCTGCTCGCCCCCGCGGCAAGCGGGCAAGCCGGCAATGTCAATATCTACC
>Ga0233361_1000005_pt1 | contig 44709 bp, 70 predicted proteins | sample ElkDunMinimDraft_21_FD_180678 | JGI IMG/M metagenome (GOLD analysis project Ga0233361, IMG submission 180678) | Fecal eukaryotic communites from dung pellets of Tule Elk in California, USA - Elk Dung C0 | ecosystem: Host-associated > Mammals > Digestive system > Large intestine > Fecal | place...
GCAAGGCGTTCTTCATAGGTCATTGCCCTGAATTCTTCTTTGGTCGGTGCAGCTTCTTTGCCGTCACCCTTCTTCAGCGCCAGGGGTTCAAACACTTCATAGCCGTCCCCGTCTGCCTTGGCCGGGAAATTCTTGGGGCTTTGCGTTTTCACGCTGGACAGCAAATTATCCCAGCCGGGAATTTTGCCGTTTTCGTCCACCTTCTGTTCCTTGCCATCTTCCGTCATGATCTTCTGAAGCACAAACAGACCATAGTCCACATCTTCAGCCCCGGCAGAAAGCAAGCCATACTTTGCTTCAGCTTCAAACTTTGCCTTTTCCAGTTCGGCCTGAAGCTGGGCTTCCTTCTGTTCGTGCTGCTGGATGATCTGCTGCATGTCTTCATTGCCCTTGGCTGCCTTCTGAAGCTGTTCGATGGTGGCACGGGCTTCGTCCCGTTCCTTCGTTACGCCTTCAAGATTGGTTTTCAATTTGGGATAGCGCACATCCATATTTTCTTCAGACGCAAGGAACAGTTTGTTTGCCTTCATATCATCCAGAATGCCCTGGATCATATCATCAGCAATGCTTCTTCCCCTAAAAATCTCGGTCAGTTTGTTATACATTGATGCTCATTCCTTTCTACGCTATTTTCCGTGGTTGCATCACGTTATTGGAATAGGTGTTTTCCATCCCCCCGGATGTAATATGCAAAAGCCATAAAAGGCTTTATGCCAGCAGGGTTTTCCATGTGTTCTTGCCAACAACACCATCAACAGACAAGCCCTTTGCCTGTTGGTAGGCTTTCACCGCTGCAAGGGTTTTGCTGCCGAAAATGCCGTCCACCGTTCCCACGTTGTAGCCATTGAGGGACAGCAGCCATTGCAGCACCTTTACCTGTGTTCCTTTGCTTCCTTTGCGCTGGGTTTCCATTGAGATCACCACACTTCCTGTTGCTGGCGTTGTTTGCACCGTTTCCACGGGCTTGATTGTTTCGGCGATAGTTTCCTTGCCCTCACTGATAACCGCATCAGACGGGCTATTTTTGCCATTTGAAAGGACAGCCGTAATGGCTGCCCTAAACTTTGCCATGCTGCCGCTGTGCTTTTTCTGCCAGGGTTTCGGATCAGCATGATTTGAGCCATACCCGGCTTGCCATGCTTCGTAATGGCCCACAATGTTTTCTTCACGAATGCCGTACATGCTGCACAGGTATTCGCAAAGCTGCTGGGCCAGGGAAAAGGCTTCCTGATAATAGGCCGGGTCTTTCAGGTTATCTTCGCAGATTTCGAATTGAATATGCGTGGCGTTATAGCTGCCTTTCTTACCGCTTCCCACGCCCCAGCAGCGATAATCCCAGGGCAGCGTTTGATACACTTTCACGCTGCCATCCGCTGCTTTTCCGATCCATGCATGCACACATTTTGTGGCGCTTGCCCTGTTCCAGTGGTTGTCATACTGGTTCACGCCCAGGATGCCGTCATCCGGGCCAACATAGCGCTTGATATAGGGGTTATTGGCCCCGGTTGAGTGTACCACGATGCCGGACGGCTTAATCCTGCGCCCGGATATGTAACATGGATTTTTCGTTTGATAGTACCGAATTATCTCCATGTGTTATCACGCTCCTTTTTGCACATTTGGTGCTGGTTATTCGTTCTGTACCGCTTCAATGGCCGGATCAATAATATTCAAAGGATCACCGTCCACAATCAAAGGTTCATCCTGTTCCATCTTTTTGATTTCCGCATTCACCATTGCCATCAATTCGTAAGTGTCCAGCTTGATTTTGTGTTCTGCCAGGAATTGTTCGACATATTCCAGCTTTTCGTTGCCCTTTTTAGCACCGAACAGCTTTTCAGCACCGTACACGGCAATATGCACCAGGCTTTTTACCGTTTCCAGCTTTTCATTGCCGAAACGGGTTTTCAGCCAGGGGATCAGAAATACCGTGATGGCAGAAGCGGCCAGCGCAATGATGGCCTGAATAATGGGGGTAAGATCAATCATTTTTTACTTGCTCCTTTCATTGTTTGAAAATATAAAAAGGCCGCAAATGCAGCCTTTTCAACGGGTTATTTACTTGACTGTTACTTGACTACCACATGGGAAACACCCCTTTCATGGCATGAAAAAAGCACCCTTTCAGGTGCTTACAACAATTTATCTTCAAGGTTGAAATCAAGTCCAAACTCTTTCAAATCCTGATCGTTGATAATCAGTTCGTTTTTGATTGTGTCCAAGATTTCATAATATGCCAACTTCTTGCCCATGCTGAAATCGTCTTTGCTCTTTAGGGTTCTTTCATCACCGGCATTATCAATAACTCTGGCGATGATGTATTTAATTGTGCTTTCATCCATCATCTTCACCTCTTTCTTTCAATGCAGCCCTTCTTGTTTCAATCGACTGTCTGAAGTTCTTGATTTCCTTCTGCCAATGCAGTTTCAGTCCCTCTTGGTGTTTCTTTGTCATGGTTTCCCAATCCTTAACATAAGCCGCAGGATTGTCAATCTTTTGCTGATGCTCCACAATGCGCTGTTCGCATGTTGCAATACCTTTGCGCAACGAAGATGATTTTTGCTTGGCAACATCCTGTTCGACATGGGTCTTTTTACCCACTTCCATTATACCACTTTTTCCAGGTTTTTCAAGGGTTTTTGTCGCTTTCAGGTACTTTTCTTTGAAGTCATCAAAGCTTTTCGATTTGTCAAGTTTGAAGGTTTTTGCCCTTTCCTGCATGGTTTTCAGTTCGTCAGCGTCCATTGCTGCCCTGGCTCTTGTCAACGCCACACAGCGGCAGTTGCAATCTTCCGCAGGATCGCCAAATTCACCGGGGTACATGGCTGTTTTCCCGTCCATTTCAAAAGGTTCGTCCACTTCCCGGATTTGCCCGTCAAGCCGTCTGTGGGTGTCCCTTGTGTCACTATCCAGCGTAGCATCCCACTGTTTCACCACATCAGCGCCCTTGCTCTTTGCGGCCTGTCTTGCATCTTCCTGGCTGGCTTGCTGTATTCTGTGGCCTTCTGTGCGAACAATGGCATTTGCCCTGCTAAGTGGCGCACCCGTCATCTGCTTGATGTTCCTTGCAATATCGTCATAGGCCATGCCGCTTGCAATGCCACGGGTCAGTTCACGGCTGATATTTCTTTTCAGCGTTGCCATGTCCAGGCCCAGTTCTTTGTAAACACCAGCCTTCAGCTTGGTATCTGTCATAACGGCCTTTACGACTGCATCCCTGTCAATCGGTGTGATAACAGGCAAGCCCTGCTTGTGCAGGTCATACATCGTGCCAACATATCCCGTTGTATAGCTGTCATTCATAAACTGCTCAATGGTCTGGTATGTTTCCGCATGCAGTTTAGCAATGACGGCTTCCAACTGCTCTTTCAGTTGCTTCTGGTAAGCAATTCTGTTCAGCCTGGATGTGGTTTGTTCCTTGGCTTGCAGCATGGCTATCTGCCCGTTTACGGTTGCCAACGCCGACACATAATGTCGCCCAAGTTGTCGCAATGCCTGTTTTTCCTGCGCAAGCATTACCTGGATAACTTCTTTTTCACGCTTATTCAATCAGATCACCAGCGTTTTCATCTTCCGGCACAACAGCGGCAAGCTGTTCTTCATACGGTGACATTTCATCAGGGTTGGGCAGCTTGCCCTTGATTTCGTTATAATCAAGTTCAAGTTCTTCAAGTATATTTTTCATTAGAGTTTCATTGTCCAGACGGTCAGCAATATTCAAATATGTATTGATGTTCGTTTGCTTCGTCTGTGCCTTGGCAAGTTCTATCTGTGCCTTTTCCAGTTCATTTGTGGGCAATACAGGCTCAAAAACGAAATATATATCTTTCTGCTGATAATCTTTGTTCAGCGCCTTGTTGATTTCGGGAAGCACCATTTTCAGCAGCTTCCGCAGGAATTGACGGAGGGAGATTTTCACCTTCACGGCCCGGCTGTCAAGCTGGAAATATGCTGATTTGATGGCAACGCTGGTTGTGGCCGCCGTGTCCTTCAGCCCTTCCGTGTTCAAGCCCTGTCCGGCATGGTAGATATTTTCCTTGTCAATCTCCATCTTCACTTTCCGGGCATCATACGGAATATTCACGGTGGGTGTCTTTACATCCCCACCATCAGGAATGCCCATAGCTTTCTTGGCACGGAAATTCAGCATCAGTTTGTCCAAATCTTCCTTGTCACCGCCGAAACCCGTCAAAATATAAGGCGTTTCGATTGTGTCCTGAAGGTTATTGCTCAAATCGCAATTCATCAGGTCGTAATCATCAATCAAATCCTTATAATAGAAAAGGTCGCTGCGCTTCGTGGGAAAGTTTTCCATGCAGATGAAAGGAATTTGCCCGTATTTACTTTCCTCGTTTGTAAATACCTTATCACCTTTGTTGTGCAGAACGTGCGGCCTGGGGTTCAGCTTCTCCGTTTCATCCAGTTCAATTTCGCCGCCATTTACACGGCAAAAGAAAGTTACCTGGTTTGCATCCCACACCTGAATTCTGGTGACAGTCTTATCCTGCACCTGTTCATCATAGTAATAAATCAGGTAGTCGCACTGATCTGCCGTTTCTTTGGCCTTTACTTCCACAACGCCAAGGCTGTCGGCGTGGGCAAACTCGGTGATGCCTTCCTTGGTTTTGTGGGCGTACATGTAATCCCAGCCCTTTGCCACAACGCCTGTCAGCATTTTGTAAAGCTCTGCCGTGAAATTCTCATTGTAGTTGAAACGGTTGTCAAGTTCAGACTGCAATTCTGGAATATCACTGCGGATATAGCTTTCTTCGCCGCAAAGGATATACTGCACCACCTGATCCGTCATTTCCCGGTGGAAGGGATGGCTGATGCGGATGTTACTTTTGATGTGGTCTTCCTGCACCTTGTCTTCATTATCGACAAAATAAATCTTGCGTTCTTCGATGTCGTGATGCCCCTGGTAATATTGCCACCCGGTTTTTGCATCCTGCTTTTCCTGGCTGGCTGCATCCACATCCATAAACCGTTTAATCTGCTCAATTGTAAGCACTGTTTCACCCCAATTCCTTTCTTTATGCAACCCATTTCTGTTCTGTGATGTACTGTTCCAATGCGTAACGCATGGCATCCATTAAATGGTTAAAATCATCAATCGGCACATTCAGCTTGTTGCCGAATTTGTCTTGATCCCAAGTGTAGTTACTTATTTCAGTTAGGAAATTGACACACTGGGGATGAATGATAATTTCCAAGTCCTGCACCCACTGGATGCCGTTCTTTACGCTGTCTTTGCCCTTCTTGGCTGCCATTACACGCATTCCATAGCTTTTTAACTCTGCTATGGATTTGGGTTCTGCGCTGTCTGCGGTGATCCGTTCCTTGAAATAGCCCAATTCCTGTACGGCATCTGCAATCCGTCTGTTACTCATGCCCTTTTCATACATTTCATCAAATACAAAAAGCTGCTTGTTTTTCTTATCAAGCAGCCCACAAAATAATGCAGAAGGGTCATTCGTATAGCCCCAGTCAAGGCCAAAGACAGATACCATGCCGGGGCGTTTCCTTACTTCGTCCAGGTCAAAGGCTTCTTCTTTCCAGTTTTCGTACACAAGGCCATCCACAATACCCCAGCCGCCCAGGCCAGCCACAGCATAGCGCCGGGGGTTTCTGACTTTCATATCCTCAAACAAGCGCAAATCGGCTTCGTCCAGCCATTCATTGCACATGTAATTGGTGGTCATTGCCAGAATGTCGGGGCTTGGCGGTGCATCGAAAAACCGCTTTTTCAGCCAATGGTGTTCATTCCAGGGGTTGAAGGTAAGCACAATTTGCTTGAATAACCCTTCCGGCACTTGACCACGGATGGATTCATCCAGCATATCAAAATCCGCTTCGCTTGTGATCTCGTATGCTTCTTCAATCCACATCCAGCAAAGGCTGCCCACATCCACGGTAATAGATGTGATTTTCAGGGGATCATCCAGCCCCCGGAAATAGATTTTCTGCCCTGTCTCAGTGTATGTGGCTTCCAGTGGTGATGTCGTAAACTTCCATAAATGATCCACTTGCAAGCGGTGTACAGCCCATTTCAATTCTGTAAAACAGCTTGCCTTCAGGGTTCGTTCCGTTTTACGCACCACAAGCAGGTTACTCCCCGGCAGCTTCATCATGTTTTTGATAAACCGCAGGGCCGTGGTTTTGCTTTTCTTGCTGGCACGGCTGCCCTTGCACACCAGATAACGCCCACGGAAACGCCAGAAAGCGCCGTACCCTTTGCCGACTAATTCCGGCAGGTTTACTTCCTTGTAAGCATTAGTCTGCAATGTCATCATCACCTATGAAAATTACAGGCAGTTCATGGCTCATTTCCACATTATCAACAGGCTTTTGCCCGATGGTGTCACGCACATATTCAGCAGCCTTGGTATCGCCTTTTATGGCTTTCATCACCTGGGCCATCATCATAGCTTCCTGTACGCTGACATTCTTTCCTTTCAACGCACCAAAACTGCGGATGTCTTCCACATCCACCATCTTTTTGTTATTCAAAGGCATTGAAAGGAGCATTTCCAGTGTTTCACGCATCATTTTCTTTTCCCGTCTTGCCTTGCCGGATGCAAGGCCACCATTCCGGCCACGCTTTCGGGCTTCTTCCGGGTCTTTTACCGGGATCAAATCACTTTTTGCCACGTTACTCCACTCCTTTCTGTTACGTTAAACGCCTTTAATTGGTATTCTTACAATGGGGTTATAATCAAATTCCTTTTTGCTGTTCTTATCCTTTCGGATGATGCCTGAACCCCATTTCTTGCGCAATAAGTCAAACTGTGCTTTTTCCGTGCGATAATTACGAATTGTGGCACATCCTCCGGCCTGGGTACTTTGCTTGCAATCATAATGGAATTTGTTCATGCGAAGAATGCCCCGGTATTCATTCAAATGCTGGATAGCCAGGTCATAATCTTCTTTCAGCGGTATGCGCTCATCATAGCGGATTTTGCTGCCCTTCATATGGCAACAAAACGGCCCTAAAATAATGGAAGCTGTACTGATTGGCTGGCTGTGTCGGTATGATCTTGGGTCTTTGTTCAAATTCACACCCCAAAGATAAAAGCCAAATTCCCGGCACATGATACTGTGCTTATACACAAAGGCTTCGAAATCATCCGCAGAAACCAAGTGCTTTTCATAGCCAAAGGCATTGTATGGGCTTTTCTCATAGCTGTATATGCCTTTCAAATCATCATCAACAATGCACACCACATCAGCACCAGCCGAAAACTCCCTGTCCAGGATTTCATTGCGCACCCGGCTGATGTTCCCTTGCTGGGTCTGCAATACTTCAAATGTGGCTTCCGGGTGGTTTGCCTGGTATTCGCTCAATTCTTCAGCAGATACCCACACCTTGCACTGTGGCAGATAATTCAGCGTTTCCACATAAGGCCGCTTATAGCTGGGGCAATTGATACTGATCTTCATTGCATCAGCCCCACGATACCGCCCAAAGCTTTAGAACCATTCAGCACACGGCCTACCCCTTTTCTGTTACCGCTTGTGCTTCCGTCCTTCTTTGATCCATATTCTTTGACGGGTTTTATATCAAACAGGCTTTGTGCTTGCAGCCAGTCAATATCATTGTCGAAATACAGCACGATATAGTTATGGGCTTCATCCAGCGTTTCAGTAAACGGCACTTCCGCTTCAACTTCTTCTTCCTCTGATTTTTCATCAAAGCCGAATATGCACATATCAATGTCAAGGCCAATGTCAAACAATTCTGCATCCAATAGGCCATTATCCCATTTGGCAAACTCGCCCACCTTGTTATCAGCCAGGCGAAACGCCTTTACCTGCTTTTCCGTCAGATCATCGGCCACAACACAAGGCACACTGTCCAAGCCCAGCTTCTTTGCAGCCTTCCACCTGGTATGCCCAGCCACGATAACGCCCTTGTTATCAATGACAACAGGCACTTTGAAACCAAATTCCTTGATACTTTCCGCTACATACTTGACAGCTTCCCCGTTCTTTCTTGGGTTCTTTTCATAGGGCTTTATTTCATCCAAGCCCATCATTTTGATTTTCAAAGGCAAAACCTCTTTTCGTGAGATTTCCCCTTTGGTTCGTATGTGCTTCCCCAGCCCCCACCAGCCGGAGAAATAATCCCGTGGGCTGCATACAATAATGTATGTCGTAAACAACGACACCCCCACTCTCCTGTTTGCATGAAAAAAGGATGCAGCCATGCCACACCCTCTTAACATCAATATATATTCCTTTGCAAAAATTAAGCCCCAGTGGCAAAGGAGAACCACCGGGGCAGACGCAAGCTTTATTCTTTTACAAGTATAATAATATTACATGTCAAGCATGAAATTCAATGAAATTTACTGCAAACTTTATGAAAAAAGCCCCGGATTTTTCCGGGGTTACTGATAAACAACAGTTTTGCCAGCAATCATTTCAGGCGTGAGATATATCTTCTCGCTCATGCGCCGGATGTAGGGGGCATCCTTCAGGCCGTACACCGTTGCGTATTCCACATCCGTTGTGTGCATCCCCACGCATACCATTTCCAGCACCTTTTTCCCATCCTTCTCGATCAGCTTAAAAGTCATCATAGCTTTTTCCTTCCTGCTGCCTTAGCCATTCGTGAAAGCTTGTTCTTCGCTTCATAATATTCATTCAATGTCATTCCATACCAGGCTGCAATATACGCTTCTGCTATGCTCTTGGTTCCAAAGCTTTGCGGATGCCCAATATATGGATATTCCACATCATGCGCATAGTATGTGCCGCCATCACGCCGTAATTCAAGCTTCCGTTTCATTATTTGTTTTCCTTTCTGCCGGGTTATACCGCCCGGCCCGGTGTTGGTTATGTTAAGCGGTAATGGGCTGCACCTGGGATGCCGTGAAGAAGGAAGCAACCTTCCTGAACATCTTTTGCTGGCCGCCCTGCTCATTGATAGCCCTGTTGGCCTGGTCGGTAGCTTCGTTCCCGGTATCGGTGGGAAGCTGCCGGGTGGTATGCTTCCAAATGTCAATCTGCGCCGTGGCCTTTTCGCCCTTCTTGACGATATAGCCCATCTGCTTCCATGCGGCGAAGGTGTGGAGGGGTTCGGGTTCTTCCACCTCAATGCGCCGCCCGTCATCCAGTTCAATTTCCACCATGTGGCCTGTCCCCTTGATCTTGCCCTGATTCATCAGTTCCACGGATGCCCAGAAGATAATCATATTGTTCGTCATTTTTCTTGCTTCCTTTCTGTTCGTTCGGGGGGTGTTACAGCTTCATCAGCACAGCAGGCTTGATGGCCTTTTCTCTGGTGCAGAAATCAATGAACCGGGTTTTTACGGTGGTCAGCCCAGCCATCTTGCAGCCCAGCTTTTCAAACGCTGCCAGCGTTTCAATCAAGCTGGTAGAAGTGCTGCTGATGGTAAATTCGTAAATGCCATTCTCCCAGCATGCATCCACAATGGGGGCAATATCATCTTCCCAGATCACATCAGCAAAGTTCAGCGTTTCGCTTTCGGCTTCCAGGCTGTCCCGGTAGGCCCAGAACATGGTGGGGTTGATCCCGACTGCACGAAGGTCCTTCACCTGGTTGGCAATGGCGTTTTCAAAAGCTTCAATCTTCTTCATGGTGTTTCGTCCTTTCTTTCCGGGGCTTCCTTGCCCTCTGCTCCTACATTATACACCCATTATGGGTGTATGTACATATCGTAAATATACACATATTATGGGTGTATATTTTGTACAAAATGTACACTTGTTTTGAGTGTATATTAGTAGTATAATAATCAAGGGGTGATAATATGATTGTTTACAAAATGAATGTACTGGAAGCACTTAATCAGAAAGGGTACACCACTTATAAGCTGCGAAAAGAAAAGCTTATGGGGGAAAAGGCAATCCAACAGTTGCGTGAAGGAAAACTGGTTTCCTGGAAAACGATTGATACCATCTGCCGCTTGCTGCAATGCCAGCCGGGGGATTTGATTGGTTATCTGCACAATGAACATGACGCTTTTCTGCCGGATGAACCATTACAGCCCAGGGTGTTCATTCATAAGGAAGACGAAAAAACAATGGAATAATAAAAAGCCGGGGATCACTCCCCGGCTTGTTTTCTTGTCAGCAGCTTTTCAAACGCTTGTAATGCTTTGTCGTGGTTGTTATACACATTCCGTTCGCTGCAATGCATTTTCTTTGCAATGCGGTCAAACTTCCAATAAAGCACATACCGTTTGTACAGCACATTCACATGATCCGGGTCTTTCAGCTTGTCAATCAACGCCGTTGCTTCGTCAATCCTTTCCAGGTAATAATCTATTTCCAGATACAATTTGCTTTCCAGGTCAAGGAATTTCCCCACGTTTTCGCCAAGCTTGTCTTGCGCCGGGCTGAATGCCACCACATCTTCCTTCATTGTGGCCGTGATATGGGTTTGCATATCATCCAGCTTTTTTATCTGGATCATTTTATTTTCGACCAACGTATCATATTTTTTTATCTTTTCCAGGTATGCCTGTGCCTTGCTCACTTCATATGTCTGTGCCTTGCTCACTCCTTTTGCATCCTCCTTTACAGTTCCATAAGGCCCTTCATGCGCCAATTTTTATTGAAGTCTGGCCGCAGGTTGATACAGAAGCCCTGTTCCTTGGTCTTTTCTGCAATCCTCCCGGCAAGGGCCTGGTCAATATCGTTCAGTTCAAACAGCGTCCGTTCGCTGGAAATGATGGTGATTTTGTCTGGGTCATTATACCTGTAGTTAATAATCTCAAACGCCCTGCGCACTTCAGGTTCAGAAGGGGTACGCATTTTGCCTGTCCGTTCATCCTTGCCGTTTTTGAAAAGGTCATCAATGTACAGCACATCCGCTTCTTTCAATTCCTTCATTTTCGCTTCGTAGCGTGCAGGATCATTGACACTGGCCTGAATGCCCTGGATTTCTTGCGGCCATACCATATACCGTGTCTCCATCTCTTGCCAGATGAAATGCCGTGCTATGGCCGTGCAAATGTGGGTTTTCCCTGCCCCAGACTGCCCACCAATAAAGAAGCAATATCGTTCCTTGACTTCACAAAAACGCTGTGCCGTTTCCTTGATGTGCTTTTGCCATTCGTCCGGGGTTTGGTATTTGTCAAAGGTGTACTTCTTCACCACATTCCCCAAGCCGGAGCGGTGCAGCCTTGCCAGGGCATTTCTGGCCTTCTGGCATTTGCATTTGGCAAGCACCTCGATACCATAGCCGTATAATGGGCTGTGTTCCAACTTGGCCACCATGCCCTTGTTTTTACATACGGGACATTCGTACCCGTCTTTCAGGTGAAGATTTCCTTCCTCTGCGTTATAGCTGTCAACCTTTTGCTGTTCTATTTCCTCCCTGCTCATGGGCAGATCAGAACCAAGTACCGACTTGATTTGTGATGGCATCAGGTTCATGATGTCCTGCATGGCTGTTCCCTCCTTTCGCAGCGTCCTTCCTTGCCCAATTGCGGATCGTGGCGTAATGGCTTTTATATCGTTTACCAGTGCTTGCAACATAGGAGGATAGGCGTTCAATGCGTTCTTCCCAATCTGGGTATTCTGCTTTCAGTTTGTCCAGTTCATCGTCAGTAAGCAGAACGTTTGCATATTCGCCATGTTTGTGCTTTACTGGTTTGGTAGATTGAGGGGAAGTGTGACCGTCAGTGACGGGCATATCCTCCTCTATACTTTCCTCTTCTATACTATACTCTCCTATACTATACTGCGTTGCCAGATGGTTGCCATTTGGTTGCCATTCGGTTGCCGGAAGGTTACCGCTGTTTTTTTCTGTATAGGCTTTGTTGCTTTTCACTTCAAGCAATGCATACTGTTCCTGATATGTAGTAGGATTGTACCTGTCTTTTCGTAAGGTGTTATGCATCCTCCAATGCTTGATGACGATAACGCCATTTTCAAAGCACAGAACAAACCTTTTTGCAATCAGCAATTTCAGATCATCGTCCGAAGTACCGATATACCTTGATATTTTCTTTGGATTATTGATAAACCCATCATCATCTGCCCTCATGTTCAGGTGAAAATACAAGGCTTGTGTTGATAATGGCATATCAAGGAATGCATCACTGTCTATGATTTTCTGCGTGAACATTCTTTTTTCTGCCACGGATCACATCTCCTTCTTTTTGTTCATCACATGCTGTGTGCCTTTTTCAGCAGCCAGCAATTCGCCGCTTAATATCTGGCCTTTCATCGTTTTGTACTGCTGTGTGGTCAGATATTTTCTATACAGCTTCAGCTTTTCCAAAGCCTTGATTGTGAGTTCATCCATTTGTATTTTCTCCTTCCAGCAGTTCAGGGTTGTCGTGGATGTTGCCGATGACTTCCGAAACATCACAACACCCACCTAAAAACATTGCTTTCCTTTCTCCAACCCTATTATTTCTGATTGCAAACCAGCAACCATTTGCGTATACGACTGCAAAGAATAGTCCTTCATATTGAAGTTCCCCATTGTGAATTACATCATTTTCTTTGATGATATCCCCTTCGAAAATCTTCCTGCCTTTCTTGTCTTTCAGCCCGGTGTACTGGCCCACGGTATCAAGATCGACTTTGTAAAACATTCCGGTTTCAAACGCCGTGATGTTGTCGTTATCATCATGAGCGCAAACGCACCTTTCGTGCATTGCAGGAATGAAAACTAATTCTTTGCCTTCTTCCGGGTCGAATCTGATAAAGTTTCCGCTGCTTACCCATTCACCATTATCCAGCCGCTTGCCCCTGAACAGAATTTCACGCATGGTCATTCACCCTTTCAAACAGCTTTTCCAGCGGCATATCAGATTGCAGCGCAGCCTTGACGGCCAGGCATTCTTCCAGCGTTATACCGCCTTCCCCACGCAATTTACGCCGGATGGAAGGATAGGTCATGCCGCACGCATCGGCAAGGTCACACATGCCCATGCCGTTTTCGTTCATTTTCAACAACACATTTTTGAAAACAATTTTGCGTACCATGAATATTCCTCCTTTCAAACAAAGAAACGGGCCGAACAAACAATTACTGCAATTGCATTGAGCGTAAAGGCAGCGAAGTTTGCCTTATGCCCATATTGCATAAACCTTTGAAGATTGCAGATTGCCAAAACTAAATTGAGAATGCCAAGCGTAAAATGCAACATGTTTATTCATCCTCCGTTTCTGCCGTGCCGACATAATCCAGTTCATAGTCTGCCACTTCTTTTTCGGTCAGCGGTTCGGTGTATTCTGCAATGCCCCAATAATGCCGATCTGTTCCGGCAAGGCCAATCGTTCCACAAATCACATCATGCAGGTTGCGCTTGGGGATTGCCCCAGGGGCAGGTGGACGCATACGGCATCCGTATTGATACAGTTTCATGGTCAATCCTCCTTGCCAATAATCAATGTAGCAAAGGGCAGTTCTTCAATCTTCTGGCAGAATGTACGCCACTCGTCCAGCTTGTGGTTCTTCCGGCTGTTGTACATATTCCGCAGCACTTCATAGTTCAGCATCACAGTGCGCTTCTGGTTGTAAGACTGCGGAAGAAGCTGGATCATCTCATCGAAATAGCATTTGTCCTTCGTTTCAATATAGGCAATACGGGCAAAATTCAGTTCATCGGCAACAATGCCCAGCGTTGACAATCCATCTGGTGACAGGTGTTCGTGGCTGAAATCGTCCAGGGTAAACTTCTTGGCGTGGATTTTGTGCATCGTGCTGCACGAGTTGGCAACTGTACCAACCTTGTAAGTGTCAAACTCAGTCCACCAGTACCTGGGGGCTGTGATGTCCATGTATACGGTAATCATGCGCATGAATTTGCCATGCACCGGGCCAGCATCAGCCAGCTTCTGCATCAGGGCAAGGTCATTCGGGCCAACACAGAAAACCGATTCGGATTGTGGTTCGTAGTAATCATCATAGCCCCACGCACTATCCGATTTTTCCCAGCTATTCATAGGGTTACGCATACCACGGATGGCGTGATCCAGGCCCAACACTTCAACGTTTTCAATCTTAATCATGTCAATCTCCTTCCGGCACTCCACGCCATTCCCATCCAGTGTTAATACCGCTGATGTTTATGCATTTTTTCGGGTTTTTGCAGTCATGGTCTGGTGTGCACCCATTAAATGACAACTCATACCACTTGCAATATCCACATCCTCGTGGAATACAGGCCACTGCCGCACCCCATTCCTTTTCCAACTGTTTCACTTTTTGCAACAGTTCGGCATTTTGTGCTTGCAGCTTGGCCTTGTCGGCTTCCAGGGTCAGAATGTAGGTATCTGCATCGGCCATCATTGCGCTCATGCATCGTTCATTGTTATAGTAAGGGCATTCGTTGCTTTCCTCGCACAGTTCGTCACTGCCGCAAATATGCAGCCCCTTTTTCAGTTCTTCAGGCTTCTTTACCATCCACGCCACCGCCTTTTCATTTTCTGGGCCAGCCGATCCCGGTAATGGGGGCAGCCCGTGCCGCAGCTTTTGCCGATTGTTCGGATTGATCCATCCTTTTTGCACCACACCTGGGCCGTATTCTTGCCCACACAATCGCCCTGGTATTTGCAGAATTTTTTCAGAAACATTCTGCTTCTTCCTCCATTTCTTTAATTTCAGAAAGAGGAACAGCATTTTTGATGTATTCATCAATCCTTTTGCGGCATTCAGGAATATACAATCTATGCAGTGACAAAAGCATCCCGGTCTTTTCTTCCGTGACAGCAATTCGGAATTCAGGATTTGACCATTCATTTTCCGGGGGCAGCTTATCCTCCGTATAAAGCACAACCCCGTCAACCTCAATCCTTTTTCCTTTCTTTTTTTTCTTGTACTCAATGCCTTTAACCATGCAATGAATCCAATATTCCGTTTGATAGTCCGCTTGTTCACTTACAGGTTCGTAACAATCGCCGCATTCAATTTCTTCAACAGATGCCGCTTCCAGCAAGCATAAGCCGCTTAAAAAATCCTGATGAATACAGTTGTGGTATGAGCAATGCAGTTCGGTCACAATTATTCCCCCTTTGGCCGATCTAAAGGCAGATTGGCAACTTCGCAATACTTGATATAATCCTCCAGCAGCACAAGAACGGTATCGAAACCCTTGTATTTCTTGCACAGGTCAATGGAAAGTTTGACAGGGGCATCCACCTTCAGCCACGGCAAATTTGCACTATCTTTCCAATCTTCCAGGGAATACAGTTCGGCATTGTTCGGATAAATGGAATACCCTCCAAAGCAACGCTTTTCATCGTCCTTCGTTCGGTGATCGCCCCACAGCACACAGGGCATTCCAAGTTTCCATTTGTATTGCGTGTGCTTGATACTGATTGCAACCAGGTTTCTTTCAGCCATCTTTCATCCCTCCATCAAGGCTTAACATCAACTGCAAGAAGCGGTTCAGTATGGAAATACATCTGGTAATGATACGGGTCTGTATGTGTCCCGGTAATATCCTCCACCACATACAATGTGTAAGCGTTCAGATAGATATAGTTCTTTTTGTATTCTTCCGGGCCAGTTTTCACCGTTACCACCAGTTCATCAGAAACGTTGTTTGATACGCTCATGAACCCTTCCGCTTGCAGAATGATTTTGTCCGTCCGGGCATTGTATACGGTGATCCTGCGTTCACATTCAAAATAATCCGCTTGTTTGGAAAGGTTGGCATTTACTTTGTCCGCTTCAGTACAGCCACAAAGGAACAGGGCAACCGCAAAGAGTAAAACAACCAAGCATACACGCTTTTTCATTTCTTCGTTTCCTCCATATTTTTGTTGTATGGGTTATCGGGGCAGCTTTTGCAGGGTTCGGCATGCCAGGAAAGCATTTGCGTTTTGTGCTTTTCGCACTTTCGGCAATGATCCGTGCATTTTCCGCAGCTTGCATCCTGGAAGGCCGGGGAAATGGATTTTTCCCTTTGGATTTCAGCACCACAAAATTTGCATTTCATGGGTTCGCCCTCTTTCTTACTTAATCTGTTTTTGTATTTCACGGATTGCCTTATTGGCCGTGGGATCAGCTTTTGAACGGTTGATGCATTCAGATTGGAAACTGCCGTAAATGGCTTCAAGCTGCTTTTGATCCCGTTCGTTTGCCGCCTTTGCTCGTTCACGGGCCACCAAGGCCAATTCGTTCAATTTTTCCGTGGTAATCAGATTGTTTTGCAGCAGGTAATGAACAAGCACGCTTTTCTCCTGGCTCGCTTTTCGTGCATATTCATCCGTTTGTGCCGTAAGGTGTATGATTTGTTTCATCATTTTGTACACCTGGGCGCTCTGCTGGGCATACAAATTTTTCAATTTGCCTTTGTTATACTTGGCATCGTTGACAGCCAAACGGTTCAGTCGTTCCACTTCTGCCATCATGTTTTCAACCATTGTTTCCTGGGTTGTAATCATTGCACCGCACTTACGGCAACGAAGAAGGTTTATAGACGATCCCTCCTGTCTTACTTAATCAGCCCTGCTTCTTTCATCAGACGGTAGTTTTCTGGGATGTCTGCCCCGTCTGAATAGCAAAGTGCTTTATCATCCAGGGGGCAGCGGTCACAAGTTGTTTGCATACATACATTTTTTATTTCGTCTGCCATGATGTATACAGGTTTTTCTTCCGCTTCTTCCGGCTGATCTTCCGCTTTATCGGCAGCACCCCGGAAGATAGCCAGGGTAACAAACAGTGATACTTGCCCGGCCACAAAGGCCAGGATCAGCCAAGCCCAATGCACCATCAGACAGCCCCCCTTGCAAATTCCCTGTACTGCCGTTCCTGCTCTGCACGGAATTTCTGCACCGTTTCATTGGGCTTCAGTTCCGGGTATTGCTGCTGCACCTTTTGCCTGGTGCGCCGGATGGTTTCAAAGGCCGGGAATTCACTTCCGGCATATTCGTGCAGGAAGGTGACAATAGACACTTCTTCCAGGTCAACGCCATAATGGGCGGCGATAACCTCCAGCACCCTCTGAATCAAAAGATTGTCACTGCCACGGGTTGCAGGTTCTTCGGTCAAAAGCCGTTTCACAATGCCTGTTGTTGTGTCCAGATTTGCTGCCATCAAATATCCCCTTCCTTTCTGTGTAGGCTCTTTTCAGCTTCAAAGCCGTTCGGATAGCGTTCTTTTAGCTTGTTAATGTTCATCCGTGCGATTTCTTCCAGTTCCCAGTTATTAGCAGTGCAAAATTCCGCAATGCCCCAGAGAATATCGCCCAGTTCCTTTTTGATGTGTTCTTCCGTTGCCATGTGGCCCTGGAAAGTTTTCTGGAAGATACTGTGCTGTTCGCCCACTTCGGCAGACAGCAGATGCAATGCATGTAGCTGAATACCGCTTTTGCCGTATTTCCGATTAATCGTTCTGCTTGCTTGTGCCTGGTAAACATTCAAATGCACTTCGTTCCCCTCCCACATAATCAATCATTATTTTTTGAATCATCCGGTGCGGATACACAGTCACTTCAACGGTGGAGAAACCAAAATCGCAATCAGCACACCGTCTGTTTCGCCGCCGATAACCGTAACGATCATTGCAAAAATAAACATTGTTATTTTCACTTCCGCAGTTCGGGCATTTCATTCCGTGTCGCTCCTTTCTGCTTTCAAAGCCTGTCCGGCTTCCCATTCACGGTAAAGGTTGAACCAATCGTCAAGCGTCATGGTTACCAGGATTTCGGCATTGTTCTTCTTATGGAATACGGCAGGAAGAAAGCCTTTGCCCCCGGCTTCTGCATCCCGTTTGGCCTGGGCCATCCATTCATACAGGCGCATTTGCTCCTGGTGCTTCGCTTCCACATGGATGCCAGGAAGCCCCACCACATCGGATGCGTCCCCGGTGTTGCCGCAATACTGCGCTGTACGCCGTGCATCATCGTAACCCTGATCCCGGAAGCGTGAAGCAAGCTGCCGTTCAAACCTTGCACCCTTTTGTTTGCTGTTTACAGCCATATACACACCCCCTTGCCCACCTCCCGGCCCTCCGTGGGCCGGGGTGATTGATCTTGTCATGGGAAAAGACGCTGTGCCAGGGCAGCTTCAGAAACCGAAGAGCTTCGTCAATTTCCCTTCGCCTCCGTCTGTCCCATTTGCGGTCAGAACGGGAGTTCTTCGTCATCGACTTGCACATAACCGTTCACATCCGATTTGGGCAGGGTGTTCATGGGCTGCTGGAAGCTGTTCATGGGCTGGAAGGTGTTGTTTTCTTCTTTCTTCTCCCTGGGGCGGTCGTTCGGAAGGGTGTAATTGCCGCTTCTCACACTTTCAACAGGGAGGGCACGGAATGGGCGCACAGCCCAGCCAGTTTTCCCTTCGTACTCCCATTCTTCATTGCGGAACACAATGCCGATCAGTTTGTTTTCCAGCGTTTTTTCGTTCCAATTCCAGGTATAGCCGATATTGCTGTTTTCAAAGGCCGTAATAACGCCCTTGAAAATACGCTTGGTCAGTTCGTCCTTTTCGCTGCCGTCATCCTTCGGAAGCCAGATGCGCAGAACGCCCTTCCATTTCTTGTTCTGCTGGGTATTGGCAGCAAAATCGGCAGCATAGAAGCCTTTGTATTCCCCTTCGTAAATGTCAAACAGAATGGCAAGCTGGCTGCCATAATCGTTATCCATCACCCGGCATTGCTTGGTCATGCACACATAAGCACCCAGGGGCAGCTTTGCACGTTCAGAAATTTCCTTCACATCGTTCCAATTGTTGGGCATCTTAATCATTTTTCATTTCCTCCATTATTCATTTCGTAATATTCACGGATTGTGGTATCAACCATTTTCAGGTCATTTTCAATTTCCATCGGGAACATTTCCATGGGGCTTTTTGCGGTGGTCATGCCGTCACTTTGCGTAATGAAGCTGTGCCGTTTCCCATCTGTCACACATTGCAGCACGATGGCGAACAGCCCTTCCAGGGTCAACTGGTTGTCCAGCATTTTGCCCATGGTCTTTGCCTTCACCTTGCCCGTGTTGCTGTCCGTTTCGGTGTGGTGCAGGAAGTACACAAGCACATCCGGGGCAGTGCCATTGATGACGAATTGCACCAGGTTGTAAAAGTGCAAGGCAAAGTCTGTAAACTTGCCAAATCCGGCATCTTTTGCCCTGGCAAAGCTTTCAAAGCACATCAGGTACTGGCTGTCATCAATCACAAATACCTTTTTCGGGCTTTTCTGCATGCTGCCGATGATCTTGTTATAATCAGCGGTTGCAAGGGTGGGCAATTTCTTACGGAACGGCAAGGGCTTCCCAGCTACATTGAAAATCCCCAATTCGTCAGGATCAAAGTTTCGCAAGCTGGCGCTTTTTCCGCTGCCGCTTTCGCCCAGGATCAGAACAGGTACACCCATTTTTCAACCCTCCATTTCCACTTTGAATACATCGGGCCGCTGGGTGACAATCACACCCGGCACAACCTCTCCATTTTCGTCCATCACGGATGCACCGTCAGGAGTGACCGTGACCAGCTTTTTCAGCGCTGCCCAGTCTGCACTTTCTTTCACCTTGACAAGCTCCGTCATGGCGTTGGATTTAAGCCAGGGAACAAGTGCTGCATCATCCGTGGCAAACTGGGGCTGCTGTTTCTTCAGCACCAGCTTGCCGCTGGGCAGGGCATAGCTTTGCTGGGTTTTCGTGGCCTTATGGGGTACAGTGTCGAAATATTCAGAAAGCAAACCTTCAAAGTAAACAACGCTGCTTTCTGCTTCCTTCTGCACCTTCTCCATCTGCTGTCGGTAATGTGCCGTCCATTTTTCGGCTTCCTGCCGTGCTTCCCGGATTTTCGTCAAGCACCATTCAGCGCCTTTGTCATCCGTTACCCGGAAGCGGTTTTCCGTTTCGCCCACATTGACGATTTCGCAAAGCATCTCTTCACTCATTGTTTTTTTCTCCTTTTCTGTTTCAAATTTCAAACATTAGCTGCCCTTTTGGTTTCCTTTTGGCTTGTTTTCCGCTTACCTCAATGATTGTGGGGTTTGGCTCTGCTGTTTCCTGCGGTTCGGGTACATTGTCTGGTGTTGGTTGTTCTATGCGGCCAAACAACTGCCGGATCATGACAGCTTGTCGCCGCATTTCCCATATTGGCGAAAAGTACATGGGTGTGTACCATGTTTCTTCTCCACCGTCACCAAACAATACATGGCCTGTCATGGGATGTGTGAGCGTGTTTCCGATATGCACATATCCAGCACAACCCAGCAACGAAAGCTGGATATAACACATCAACCCGGTTGTGTAGTCAATATCTTGCCCGGTGAACATTGCGCAGGTTTGATAATTGATGTGCTGCTCGTTGTACATAATGTCTGCAACAGCAATTAGCGTTGCACCAGCACCGCAAGCCGGATCATTGATGGAAATGTACCCTTGTTCGTCAATCTTCTCCTTAACGCCCGGAATGCTGATGGAAGCCATTGCCTTGCACACTGAATACGGCGTGAAGAATTGGCCGCCGCTGGCGTTGCCAAGACCAAGTTCCATGAACAAATCGCCCAGGAAATCACGGTGTCCGTAATTTTCAAAGCCATTGACAAGCTGGGCATAAAGCTGTGAGAAAGTGTCCATTTCTGCTTTGCTGTAATTTTTGGCAATGTCAAGAAATTGTTTTTCTCGCTTTTCACGATGCTTTACATCCACGGCATTTGAGATTGAAACGGCAATCACCCAGATCATGTCTTTCCAGATTTCCCAGCGTGAATGCTTTCCGCATAGGCTATCAACAGCTTTCACAAATGCCCGTTTTGCTTCCTCATACATCCTGCTCACACATTCGCCCCATCTCAATTTTCATTTTCGAAGATTGCAGCAATCATCTTTGTTGTGGTTTACGGCTTCACGCCAATATTCATAATGTTCTGTCACATCTTCACACACTGAAACTTCATCAAAGCCCGTGATCTTTGCCAGGTATTCAATCTTCCGTTCAAGCGGCAGGTGGTCATATCCGGCATGGTGTACCGTGTATTCCGTGTAATCCAGCGGCAGCCACTTCTTGATCCAGTGGTTCACCCGAAGGAATTCCACCTGGATTTTCCGGCACTGGATGCTGTTCAACCGGGAGAAATCCACAAACTGCGGCACATACGGGGAAAGCCTGACAGCCACATCAAACCCGGCCTTTTCCAGCCGTTCAATGGCCTTGATCCTGCGTTCCGTGGAAACGGCCTTTTCTGCCGGAATCCATGTGGTGCTGATTTGGATATGGGCAAGCTGTTTGTCAAGAATGTGCATATATTCACAAATCAGGTCAGACTTGGTGACGATCAGATAACCAATGCCGTACTTGTTCAGCAGTTCGATGGTTTCCAGTGTCACCCGTTCCGTTTCCTCAAGCGGTTGGAAGCAATCAGTCATGCCGCCCAGGCGTACAATGCTGCCAGGTTCAAGCTTTTCAATCCTCTTTTCCACTTTGTCCAGGTCAGCCACCGCAGGTTCTTTGGCATCCCACAGCCCCCGGAAGTTCAGCAGGGATTTTGCGTAGCAGTAAGAACAATCGTGCTGGCATCCGCAGCCGTACAGGTCAAGCCTGGTGTTGTAATGGCATTTGCCGCCTTCATTGCCGCCCACCGTCTTATAGAAGCTTTTGAATTCCTTTTTCATGTTTCTGATCCCCTTTCTTTTCTTGGAGACAGAAACGCCTATCATCCCATCAGGTCACTTTTCATACAGTGCCAGGTAGCACATGATGCCGCATTCTTCCATCACTTCATCATCTGTCCGGCCACGGTCAGGCTCTAATTCATCCAGGTATACACCATTGATGCAGGAATGCCCAATTTCTCTTTCAAGTGCTGCCATACGCTGAAACGCTTCTGGAAAATCAATGCGGATTTTGTTCCAATAGCCCATGCCGCCTTTGACACATCCGATACAGTTATTGTTTTTGTAGCCAAGATCGTACATCAGCGGTCTTTTGATCCCCAGCGCTGCAAGCAAACCGTGTGCATCTTCCTTTGTCATTTGCTTGTCAATCAGGGGAAATTCGTGGGCAAACTCTATCATTGTTTCTTCCAGGCGGTTTGCACGGTGTTTCTCTGTGCAGTCAAACCCCCAAACATAGGTGATTTCTTGATCGCAGTGTGCCATTTCCCATTCTTTGCGGACACGCTTTTTCAAGACTTCCGTGCATTTAGCACCATAAGGGCCGTTGATATACCGAAACGCTTTGACCACGTTTTCCACGCTGCCATAGGATGATTTCAGAATTTCAATTTCCTTCCCTAATGCTTTTTCACAGTCCTTGATGAAGCGCATACTGTCCGGGTGCTGGTTATCTATATCAATGTAGATGAATTTATCAACATCCTTTGCAAGATAGCCAGCTATGAAGGAAGAAACACCAGCAGAAATCCAGCATACTTTCAATAAGCACCCCCACCCTTCAGCATCCTTCTGAATTTAGCTTCCTCCTTGATCCTGTGCCAAAGCTGGGCCGTCCCTTCAATCAGTGCCGTTGGGATCACCAGCAGCGCCAAGATGCCCACCATTGCGAAAACGCCCATATCAACCATCCTTTCTTGTTTCAATCGTGTATTGCACTTTCACCCCCATTTGATCGGCGTACAGTTCAATCAAAGTGGCGAGAAGCTTTTCACCAGACGGGGCTTTGTTTTCCATGTATCAACCTCCATTCTTCAAACAATTAGCTTTTAGCTAATTTCTTAGGCAAAAAAAAGAACATCAAACGATATGCCATACACTTCGCACATCTTTTCAATCTTGGGCTGCGTGGGGAATGTTTTCCCGGCTTCCCAATTGCGCAGGGTGCTGGCAGCCACGCCAATGCGCACAGCAGCTTCGGTTTGAGATAAACCAGCATTAACCCTTGCGGCCTTAAGTGTGATCTTCGGCATTTTCTCACTCCTTTATATTTTGTTAATTAGCTTTTAGCTAATTTCGATATTATTGTAATATAGCTTTCGCTAATTGTCAATAGCTTGTAGCTAATTTATTAAAATTTTTTATTGCTTTTTTAGCGAATTTCTTCTATAATATACCTGTAGCCGAAAATGTTATCCCAAAATACTTTTTCGGACATTTCATTGAAAGGAGGGTTGCAACATGGCACAAGAATGGTCGAAACAGATTTTTGCTAAAAATCTACGCTATTACATGGGGGTGTCTGGTAAGAATCAGAAAGAGCTTGCAGAAGTGGCCGGGGTATCTGCCCCAACATTTAATGAGTGGATCAACGCCAAGAAATTTCCGAGAATAGACAGAATACAGAAATTGGCGGATTACTTTGGCGTTTTGAAATCTGATTTGATAGAAGAAAAACTGACGGAAGAAAAAGAAAAAGACAATGATCTCCTGGCAGATGTCATTGTCCGAATGCGGATGGATGTTAAATTTCGTAATTTGGTTTTTTCTCTATATCAAAAGGATGATGAAAAAATCGAAAGCATTGCGCAAGTGCTAAATGCTTTTGATAAGTAGTTTTTCAATCAAATCCAGCAAGGGAATGTCGTTGCATTCATGTAAAAGTGCGGTGATCCGCTCCACACGCTGTTCCTTTGTTGTTTGGTCTTGGCTAACTGCTTCATTCATCATTCGGCTTCAATCCTTTCACACTCCGGGGCAAACAAGTGTTCTCAAAAATTATATTACAAAAACTTTTTGATAATTTCAAGAGTTTTTGCAAAAATGGTAATAACTCACCAGCCAATGTCATGCAAAAAGGAATGGGAGCGCCGCAGCACCACCTGAACACCCCCATTCCCCAGGGATGATAGGTCATTTCTGACCCATTGCCATGTTACCACCAGCAAAAAGGAAATAACAGCCAAAGATAAGCGGAACATACGGAAACATAAAAGGAAACCTTCCCCCTTGTTTTAGGGCATAAACCCTAAAATTGTATACAATACGGAGGATAAGTATGAGTATAAAGACAGATTATTCCGGCAAACCCTATAACCGTTGCCTTACCTGCCCTCACAGAAAAGTGCGCTGTGACGGCCCACGAACCGCTGGCCTGGAATTGGTGCGCTGGTGGGAATATATGCGTGATCTAAAGGCAATCAATGGTTTGACAAATGCATTTATAGCCGAAAAGGCAGAATTGTCCATTAAAACGATTGAAAAAGTGCTTGGCCCAACCCCACCTGACCAAGATATTATGCGTGACACGGCCAGAAGGATTGAAAATGCCATCATCGGTGCAACCAGTCAATACCCGTGTTATCAGGCATTTGTAGAAGAAAACATGCCGGATGCACAAAAGCTGAATGATGCCCAGGAGGAATTGAAGCGTTTACTGCAAGATAACCAGGAATACCGTGTAGCCCTGGAGAATATCCACGCATCCTATAAAGCCGAAATGGATGCCATCCGTGCATCATACCAGGCCGAAATAGATGCTGTCCGTGCCGATGCGCAGAAAAATGAGGATTACTTGAAAGATCAGCTAAACAAGCAAGAACAGGAAGCACAGAAAAAGAATGATAATTTGAATGAACAGATTGCCAGGCTTCAAAGGGATAATGATTATCTTTGGGCAGAAAACAATCGCAAATCCAAAGTGATAGATAGTTTCATTGATGATGTTTTTAAGAATAAAACAGAATAACCACAAAGGGGAAATGCACAATGTACAAACAGTTGGAACGATACAGAGCGGAAAAAGGTCGGGTGCGCATAGCAAAATATTCCCGTTGTTCTTCCGATGAACAGAAGAAAAACGGCTATACGGTCAAAGACCAGCTTGATTTTATAGAGATTTTCGCCCGTGAAAATGAATTGATCGTGGTGGAAGAATATGTGGATGAAGGCATTTCTGCAACGCTTGAAATCAATAAAAGAAAAGCCCTTGCGCAGCTCATAGAGGACGCAAAGGCCGGAAAGTTTGACATTGTTGTTTTTAAGTGCATAGACCGTTTTTTCCGTTCTGTTGCCGAATATTATGAATGCCAGAAACAATTGCAAAAAGCAGGGGTAACATGGGTTTCCATCGAAGAATCAGACCTTGATCCTGAAGATGATGATGCTGCCTTCAAAATTAACATTTATTTGACAATGGCTGAATATGAAGCACGCAAAACCAGCAAACGAATCAAATTTAATAACAAAATGCGTATCAAAAACAAGCAAGTTGTTACAGGTGTGCAATGCTTTCATTTTCCGTGGGTTGTTTGCGGAGAAAAGAAAAACCGACACTTGGAGAAAAACACAGAAAAAGAGCATATACTTTTTGATATGCTGAAACATTATGAAACCCACCAATCAAAACGGGGTACATTGGTATATATCAACATGAAATACAACATGGATTTGTCTATTACAACAATAACAAATATTTTAACCAGTACACTATTGTACGGAGAATACAAGGGTGTGCCAGATTATGTAGAACCCTATATCACGAAAGAAAGATATAACGGCATACAAGCTATAATGGAGCGCAATGCACGCCATTCCGACAAATCACCAGCCGTTTTCCTTTTTTCCGGCATCCTAAAATGCCCAGGCTGTGGCCGAAACATGGCAGGAAGTTACAAAAAACCAGACAACAAAAAACTTATTGGTTATAATTCTTATCGTTGTAATAAATACAGGCAAGCACGCACTTGCAACAACAGCAAATCATTTTCTGAAAAGCAGATTGAGCAGCAACTACTTACGCACCTGAAACAATATATTACAAATGAAATCGTAAAAATAGAAAGCATCAAAGAAAAAACAACACCAGTCAGCGACAACACAAAACGGATTGAAAGCTTGAAAAAGGAAATGACACGCCTTAACACCATGTTCAGGAAGGGGCGAATTGAAGAAGGAGAGTATGACAGCGAATATGCAGCACTGGAAAGCGAATTAAAGCAGCTTGACAAGAAGGAAGAAAAACCAGCCGAAAGGGATTTGGATATGCTAAAGGGACTGCTTGAAATGGACTATAAAACATTGTATGCAGGGCTGGACAAAGCCCATCAAAAAGCATTTTGGCGTAAAATTATCAAGAGTTTCACCATGGGAGAGGACAGGAAGATTGATCCAGACAGCATTATATTTTTTTAACATTTTACTTGTACTTTTTACATAGCCCCGTTCGGTGCATATATAAAAGTACGACAAAAAAGGCCGGGGATTATTCCCCGGCTTTTTACTGTTTGTGCAGGATATTGATTTTTTCGTCAATGCCTTCCACCTTCTGTTCAAGGGCTGGCATTCTTTTTGCGAAGTTGTTATGTTCACGCACTTCCCGTGTTAGCTCATCAATCTTGTAATCCGTCACAGCCTGATTCTTTGACAGTTCCGCTTTCAGTTCAGCCGTGATTTTTTTGTTATTGCTGATACTCGTTACAACGATCCCCAGGAAGGAAAATGCCCCTGCAATAAGTGCCGCCCAAATCGTGTCCATGTTAATCATCCCTTCATTTTCATTATTCTTTGTATCCGATTGCTATCCAACCAACGGAAGTGTTGGTTGTACCGTTACGGGTAACATAAGCGTCAAAGCCTGTTGCCGTGATGTTTGCGGATGCACAGCCTGAAACGCTTGTGCCAGGAACAGTTGTAATGGCAGTTGTAAGCACCATTGGAATAGATGTGTAAGCAACGGCAAACTTGACAGCCTTGGCGGTTGGTGTGTCCTTTACAGGTGTGATAGTTTCAACGCCCCATTGGAGCAGAAGCCCATTGGAAAAATGCACACGGCCTGTCCTGCTGCCATGTGTCACGCCGCCAGAAGTGATATATTCATCACCGCCGTTTGCCCTTGTTACCTTGACATTGGCATCAAAGACAAGGTTCTGTGTGCTTGTGAGATACCGCCAAATGCCGTGCGAACGTGCCGTGTCCCAGCAGCCAATGGAAGTTACACTGTTGCCGCTTGCACCGTACAGCTTGCAGTTGTGTACATTCGGTGCATCTTCTGTTGTCTGAAAGTAAATGTCTTTTTCCTCATTGGACTTCTGGACGCCGCCCATATATACATACTGGTGGACGCTCAAAGGCATATCAATTTCCATCCCGTTGTCAACTTCGGAAACCTTGCCAAATGCCAGCCCTTTGCCGCTGGCATTGTAATCAACCAGGGTGAATGCCGTTGCAATTTCGGAAAGGGCAATTGTAGTGCCGAAGAAATCCTTTACAGACAGCCGCAGATCATACGATGCATCCGGGCTGGCATTGATATTCAGCATCATATTGCTGTCATAGGAATACACGCTGCCAGTTGCCGCTTGTGTCCAGGTGTCCGTTCCCTTCTGCCTGTATTCAACTGTATAACTTTTTGTGTTCTTGTCATTGACGGCCGACACGCTGAATTTTATTCGTGCCAAGGCATTTGTTCCGTTATCGTCAGCAGTACCCAGCCCGTTTGCCCTGATGGCTGTAAAGGTGTTTATTTTCGGTGCGGCGTAGGCAATCACAGTGATGGTTTTTGTGGTGCTGGCCGTTCTTCCCCGGCTGTCCGTCACTGTGATTGTTGCCGTCCTGTTTCCGGCAGTGTTCAATACACCCGTTGTGGGTGCAGGTCCTGTGTAACTCTTTCCGTCAATAACCGTCTTGTATGCCTTGATGGTTGAGCCATATACGCCAGCAGCCGTTGTGGTAATCTTCACCCGTGATTTGCTCTGGACAAAACCGCCAAACTGTGCATTGATACCAGATACCGTTTCTGCAATGCTTACTGCTGAAATGGTAGGCACAACGGATGCGGGAACAGTGACCGTGAAATTCTTTGATACGGCAGAACCGATTTTTGTCGATCCTGAATAGGTGGTGACAGTCACCTTTGCCGTGCCGCTTGTGGCGTTTGGCATGGCGTTGATCCAGCTTGTGGGTATGGCATAGCTTGTGCTTGTGCCTACCCCTGTATTGCTCTTTGAATAGCTGCCAAAGCTGAATACAACGGTATGCGTGAAGCTGCTGGAAGCCCTGCTGATTGCCACGGTGCAAGTGTTTGTACCGTTGATGCTGACGGAAGAAGTCACGCTGCTGATGGTCGATGCCCTGGCAATGGTATTGAATGTGCCGTTGCCGGATGCTGTGACATTGCCGTAATATGTGCCGGACAGCGTGACATTGATGCCAGCCGTTGCGGAAAAAGCACAGGTTTTCGTGCCGTCTGCGTTATGCGAAACCGTGACCGTCTTTGTGTATATGGTCTTTGTCTGATTGCCGGAAAGCGCAGCCGTGAAGCTGAATGTGTACTTTGTGCCGTTGATGGTAAGGCTTCCGCTTTTGCTTGCGCTGGAATTGATGGTGTAGCTGCTGCCCGTGGACACAAGCTGCACCTTTGCCGTGACGGATGAAGTATTGTTTGCCACAGATTGCGAAGTGACTTCCCAGGCAATCTGAAGCCTGTACCCTGTACGGATTGCCTGTTGAATAGTGCCTGATGCTGCCATTGTTTCTGCCCTCCTTACTGAAGGTCAGAAATGCCTATCATCCTATTTAGATTTTTTTGAAAGAAAGATTGCCGTTTGCCCTGGGCATGAATGCGAAATTGCCAAGCTGCAAGCTATGCAGGAATTGTGCGTCTGTGACGAATAGCTTTCTGTCCGAAAAATAAGCCACTTCTGCACCGTCCTGCTGAAAGCTGATCCTGTCATTGGCAATTTGCAATTCCAGTTCATTGCCCACTTCACCCAACAGGATTTTGCCTTCCACAAAGCGAATGTATTTTTTGATTTCCTCAAATTCCGCATCCGCTCCGGCTGCAACCGCAGCAATATCCTTGTTGACTTCGGTGAATTGCACATCAAAGCTGTTCTTTGTCAGTGTCAATTCGGTGCTGATTTCCGAAACAAGGGCATCCGCATCTTCTTTCAATGTGTATTTTTCAGCAACGGAAGCAGTAATATTATCCGCTGCCGTGTTGATGCTGGCTTGCAAATTCTGTTCCACATTGTAGACAGCTTCAGACGCTTGCTGTGCCGTTTTTTCCATGGCCTGAAGAATTGCCCCCTGCCCTTTGGAAATGCCCGTCACCGCTTCGGAAAATGCCGCTATCGTCTTGCCAAGCGTCAGCTTGTTTGCAATGGGGTTCAGCAAATCAATTTTCAACTTGCTTACCACAAACCGCTGATCCAGGGCATGGGGACGGCTTAACACTTGCACCTGTGTAGCCAGGTGGAAGGATGCCACATCCAGCCCCACTGTGGACAAATCAGCAGCCGAAAGGTCAATGGTTTCCCACTGGTTGACATAATCAGCAAGTTGTGCTTGCCCCTTCAGCTTCAGTTCCATTGCATCGGCAATATCGTCAAAAATGGCCGATTTGACAATCACACCATATTGTGATACAGCCGCTTCATCCTGAATGAAATCAGCACCACCATTCACGCTTTCAATGGTCAGCCGCTTTCCTGTGTCGTTCCCTTCTTCATCCTTCAATTTTGCACCAAGGGGAATGACAACAGTTGCAATGTCAGCCCCTTTGCGTATACGGTTCAGGTCAAGAAGGTTCTTTCCAAACTCAATCTTCTGTGGTGCAAGAAGCGTGATTTCAGAAAGATAATCCAGGTAAGCAACACCATCCACATAGCGTGTCATCAGATAGCCGCCCAAAGGCTCAATAAGCGCTTTCTCCAGCGTTTCTTTCGTGGTGGTATAATCTTCCCTGTCAATGGTCAAATGGCCGTCAACGGTCACATTTCCCAGCGCAAAACGCTTGCTTTCATCCACCTGGGCATTATGCAATTCCAACACATAGGCCAGCACTTCCGCAGGTGTGCCGGAAAAGGAAAACGGACGAAGGATGCTGTCAAGTAAAAAGGCCATATCCCCTTCGCAGGATATGAACCTATCATTATGCCAGCCTATCTTTTCATCCAACGCCCTGCCACGGAACAGCAAATAATCATCCTGATACACCCGGATAATGCTTCTCATACGCTGTATCTGGCTGTAATAGGGATGGTCTTTGTGCAAGTGCAAATCAAAGCTGCCTGTTTTGTTCAGTTCCAATTCAACGGATGCACCCAGGATTTTCAGGTTTTCCAGGTTGCTGTGATAAAGCAAGGTATTGTCACAATACACTTTGTATGCCATTTATGCACCCCTTTCTTCAGACCGTAACTTCCCTTCTGGGTGCTTACCCTTGTTCCAGCTAACCCACAAGCCGTTTTCGGCTGCGTGTTTCATGTTTTCAGAATGAGTTACCCATTCAAGATTAGAAACGCAGTTGTTGACTTTATTTCCGTCTTTATGATTGACACATTTCTTCATTTCTGGGTTTGGTAAGAACGCTTCTGCAACAAGCCGATGAATTTTGTGTTTCTTCTTTTTCGTGTCTTTTGCTAACGGAACATACATATACCCACATTCGTTCTTGTGCTGCTTCAGTATTTTTTCAGGCAGTGTCCGTAATTTTCTTACGCCGTAAGTTTCAAAAGGCACTCTTTTTTTAAGGCTTTTCACCCTTCCAAGATTGCTGATTTGATAATACCCTTCATATCCAACAACATCTTTCCAAATTTCCATATTGCCACCCTAAAAAATTATAGATTTGCTTCTTGCCATTCAAAAGCAATGCTGCCTGTGCCTGTTACGGTGACAGTGTTTTCCCCCTCCAGCAGTTCCAATTCCGGCAGTGTGTATGAACCAGCACCCAAATCCCAAATAAAATTATCACCGTACACAATGCGCAAGCTGCCAGCCGTTTCAATGGTCACTTCCGGCACAGCACGTTTCCTGCCGTTTGTCAAGGTGATGGTTTCTGTGCCGTCAATGGCCTGTGTTACCACGGTTTTTGCCAGCTTGTATTTGTACGGCTCACAATCGCATTCCACCGTTACAAAGCCAGCGCCTTTATCATTCGAAAAGGCCGAAACGGAACAGCGCCCCAGGTAAAAGAAAGAAGGATCACCGTCAATGGTGATCCTTCCCTTTTTGCCGTGGATAGCGTTTTTAATGGTACTAAACAGTGTCAGGTATTCCGTCCGTCCGGCAAGTGTGGCAAATTCAAATTTGTGCTTGACATTTTCGTATTTTGCCCCACCAAAGTAATCCGTCATATCCAGTTCACCGTCAGCACCGGGAATATCAATCTTTTGCACCTTGATTGCAGGTGATCCGATTTCCTTTGATTGCAGCAGCAAGCCGAAATCACGGTATGAGTGGTATTGCCCAAAGGTTATGCCGTTCGTATATCATACCCCCTTTACTTCAAGCCAAATTTTTGCACGATGGATGTGAAAACCTTGTTCAGCCCTTCAAAGGCTCTTTCCAATTCCTCAATGCGTTCCCTGTCCGTGGGCTGTTTGGGCTGTTCCTGCACATCGGCTTCCATGTCTTTCTTTTTGCGTTCTTTGATTTTGCCGTTTTTGAGTTCATAGCGGTAAACGCCGTTTTCATCCATCTTTGGCTTTTCAAGATAATTGCCCTGGGCATGGTGGAATTTGTCCCCAAACCCCTCATCTATCTTTTCCCAACCGTCAAATGAAGTGAGGAAAGCATCACTGTCGATGTCGATAAGTACGCCCCGTTCATCCGTTCTAATAAAAACAGAATATGGCTTGTTTTCATGTTCCATTTTTCTTTTCCTCCTTACCTATCAGCAGAAAACAAGGTGTTTGCGGCGATGCCCAGAACGCCATCCGACAAACCGTGTCCGGCTTTGGTTGCTCGGATGACGATGCCGTTTGTGGTCTCCTGCACAATGGCGAAGGTAAAGTCGCTTTGTGCATTCATCTCCGGAAAGCTGTACACCGTCAACGCACTCGTGTCAAAAGATGGTCTTGCACGTAGTTGTACTGGAAGTGGAATCGAAAAGTCGATGATACTTCCGGCAATCTGTACTGCACGATAGCGGAAAACGCCACCAAGCGTGATCGCACAACGTCTACAAGCAAGCAGTTCATTCTCTTTTTGAATGTAGGTTGGCAATGTATCTATCGTATACTCACCCTCGTACAGTGCCGCCCAACGCCATGTATTTACACCGTTAATGCGAAACAGGATATTGCTGCCGGAAATGTAGATACACGCCGGGCTATAAGTGGTTGTTGTCGGCTTCATTGCCCGAACAGACACATTGCCTGCACTATCACAAACGGCAACAGTATACGTTTTGTCAGTATCGATTACGTTTGTATCAAGCACTTGATACATATTAGGATTATTGTCCGTTGCAGAAACCGAAATGCCAGATGCAGTGACGGTGTGTGTGGTGCTGGCATGGTATGCTCGCCACATGTCAATGCTGTAACCACTCCCTGTGTATGTGGTCTGCCCACGCTGATTGACAGGGTTTCGGAAATTGCTGTTGTCCAGCAGGTTATATGCCGCCCTGCCCCTGTATGCAGACAAAATACCTTCTTCCGTTTTGTCTGCCATTTCATTGATAAGCGAAATATCAAACGGATCAGTGGGAGCATGTTTGGGCAGTTGAAAATGTTCTGTGTATGTGGTTGCCATTATTCACCCTCCTTATAGTTCTGCCAGAAGGCCATCCACCGCTTTTTCCAGGTTATTGATGGCAGTTCCAAGCGCAGAATAAGAAACAATGTTGATCTTTTCGATGGCCGTTTGTGCCTGGGCCAATTTGTTTTTCCGTGCCTGTGCTGCGTTTTCAGCGGCGGCAAAAACTCTTGACGCACCATAAGGGAGGGCATTCACGCCCTCCCATGAGTACGCCGCCAATTCTGCGCAGGTGTAGCCGATAAGCCGCCCGCATTGATTAGTCACCATTGCCATCTGCATCACCCTTTACAAGCGTAATCTGCACGGTGTCAATATTGCCTGTTTTTCGGCATACAACGCTTTGGATTTTTGTATATCCGTTATAGGTCAGATCACCTTCGGCTTCGCTTTTCCGTTCAATCGTTTCCGCATTTTCCCAATCAGCCACAATTTGCGATATAGGCCGTGCATCCGCATATTCAAACATCAATACATCCGTGTTTGCCATCAGCCACATCCATTCAACCGGGAATGTTTTCCCCTTGACCGTTGCCGTCATTATTTGCCGCCTCCTTTTTGCTGTTTTCGTTCAAGGCCACCAGTACGGCATCCAGCATGTTCATGCAGCCCATCATTTTTTGCAAATTGTCTTTTGTGGCCTTCATTTCAAGCGTTTCAAGCGCATTTCGCACCATGACAATAGCCGTTTTCAAATCCATGTTATTTCCCCCTTATACTGTGTGTGTGACATAAAAGGAAAAGCTTTTTGATTTTCCGTTAGACAATGACGAGTAAAGCGTGATTCTGCTTCTGTATGTGTTAGGGCCACCATACAACGCCCATTGTCCCTGTGTTACATCCGTGCTGGAATTAAAATAGTCGTAATCCACCGCCGATACCCCATCTTTATAGACTTTGGTATCGGCAATCCTAAAATTTCCACCAGTAGCGGAAACCCCTCCCAGCGTGATAGTGCCGTCATCGTTTACTATCACTTCATGGCTATGCGACAAATCCAGTTCGCCCGTGGAAAGTGCTTTCCCGGCAGAAGTGATGCTGCCCATGCTGATGTTGCGCTTGCTCACCGTGTCACCGCCAAATGAAAATGCGCTGGCTGTCAGGTATGTAAAATCTGTGTTTGTGGCTCTCACAAGGTTGCTACTTAATACCGTTGCCGTGGTAAGGCCGCTTGTCAGATTGGAAATGGATGCATTAACAGCCGAAAGCTGGCTTGCTGTCACATACCCCTCCAAATTTATTTTCGATGCGCTTATTTTGATGGTTTCGGCGGTTTGATTGATTTCAGATATAACTTTCCCTTTTGAAACTTTAGCGTTGATGCTGTCGGCCATAACCGTCAGGCTTGCGCTTGTTTCGTTTTGCAAGTCTGTAACCTTTTGAGTGATGCGGTTTGCCTGGATCACCAGGGATGCCGCAGCATTGTTGCCGTCCGTAACACTTGCGCTGATTTCATCAATCCTTGTTTTGAGTGCAGCCAGTTCCACACCCTGAACGGCAATGGTGTTTGTCAGCCCATCAGCCGTGATTGCCAATGCAGCCACCCGGTTATCAGCGGTTTGCACCTTGGCTGTGACGGCATCGGAAGTGACAACCAACGATCCAATATCGCCTTCCACATCCTTCATGGTTGCGCTGATCTGGTCATTGACGGTTTTTAATTCTGCAAGGGTAATGCCCTGCTCCATGATGGTGCTTCGAAAGCCGTCTGCCGTGTTTGACAAAGAGACAATTTTACCGTCAACCGTTGTCACCGTGCTTTGCAGACCACGCACTTCATTTGTCAGTTCGGACACATTGCCATCTGCATCCGTTACCCAATTGTCAAGGCCTTCAATGGTCAAGGCCAGTTCGGACATCACCTCGTCACCCTGCTGGATTTGCCCCCGGATGCCTTCCACGTTAATGAGCATTTCAGAGCGTACAAGGTCAACATTGCCATTCACCGTGTCAATATCCTGCTGGTGAGCAGATAGCTTGACAAGCGGCACAACGCCATTCAAATCAATATCAGCACCCGTGGAATTGCCGTTCATCAGGTTAATTGCACCCGTGGTAAGCTGCAATTGTGCCTTTGCATCATCCTCAAAGATGTCTGCCCAGGTGTTCCATTCCTTGATTTCATCTTCAATGGTTTTCGGGCTACCGCCGCCACCGCCGCCCAGCTTCTTTTTTGCCAGCACGGCATTGTCGGTCAAGGTTTCGGCTGGCTTGCCGAAGGTGTATTCTGTGTTTTCAGGGTTCAGAAGATCAACTTGCATTTGGTAACAAATGATGGTTCTGTCCAAACCGTGAGGATTGGACACAATGCGCACCATATCACCGATGCCAATACGTTGCGTTGTTCCATCCACAAAATGCATGTCCACGGCTTTGATGGTCAGCGTTGTTTCCTCCGAAATGCCTGTTGCCAGGTATTCGTTCGCTACCGTCAGCAGTTCAGCAGCATCTTCAATATAGCCCCATGTTTTCGTTTTCCAGATGCGGCCATACTTTGCAACAGCGTTGGTATCTTCGATGTATTCCAACCCATTATTCACGCTGGCAACGGTCAAGGGATTGTTTTCCTTGTCATTCGCACCCAGCGGCAGCAGCACCGTGAACACTTCGTTGGCACTGATATTCCGTGTCAAGTCAAGCAAGTTCACGCCAAATTCAATAGGCTGTGCGTTGGTGTCCGTTTCAGAAAGGTAATCCAGATACCGCCTGTTGCCATAACGCCTGATGCGGAAATAACCACCATAAGCACCAAGCATCCGGGTGTTCAGCACGTTCAGGGTGTCGGTGTGATAGCCCATATCCACCTGGGCTTTTCGGTCTGCCTGAAAGGCCGTTACATTGCCAAGATAGAAGCGTTTTTCTTCCTCCACTGCGCTGTTATGGTTGTCAAGGATTTGCTGAAGCAAGCCCATTGCCGTGCCGTCATATTCGCAAGGGGGCTGCAAGCTGTCCAGGAAGTAACACAGTTCACCTTCACAGTGAACGCTTTTCTGGTTGAAGAAATCCACTTTATCATTCAGCACACGGCCACTGAAGATTTCTTCTCCGTCCTGATCCACTGTTACCACGCTTTTCAGCTTTTCAATGTTGTCATACAGCACATGCCCAGGCGGCATGACAAAAGAAAATGAGCCGGATTTGTTGACTTCCAGGCTCAATGACGGGTTCAATATGATGTTTTGTTCTGTGGCTTCCTGGGCTGTACTGTATAGCAGTTTTCCGTCAATGTATACGTTATACATTACAGCTTCCTCCCTGTGCCATACAGTTCGTATTTGTAAGGTTCAACCGTGGCCGTGATTTCAAAGGTCATAGCCCATTTATCACTTGACGGATCACCCACATGCACACGGCCCAGCCAGTAATAATCCGGGTCATTGTCCAGCACAATTTGCAGCCGCTTGCCGTGAATGGCGTTCATGACATCGGAATAGATTTCCGGCCAACGGGAACGGCTTGCAATCGTCATGAATACGCACTTGATTTCACGGGGACTGTATTGCACCTTGCCTGTCAAGGCTTCCGTCAAATCAAGCACCAGATCACTTCCCGGCACTTCCACCAGCTTTTCCTTCGGTTTCGGCTGGGTGATAACAGGCATGCTTTTGAGCAGCAAGCCCCATGCATTGTAACTGTGATATGTGTCGAATGTTACGCCCTGCATTCTTTACCCCCTCGCTTTCTGTGCAACGATGTTGCCAAGATGATTGTCAAGTCTGCCGCCAAGCTGACCAACAAGCACACCGCTGTCCAATACAATTGCCTGCCCGTTGCCCTGATTTGACACCATCTGCTGCATGAGTGAAACAAGGTTGCCCATCATGCTTTCCAGACGGGAAGTATCACCCATGCCATTTCGCCACTGGCTGGCTTCCTGCCGTGTCAGTACCGCTTCGCCCTGGTGCAGCCGTGCAATGTAGTTATCCCTTGGCACGAAGCCAAGCCCGGTTGCGTGGCTTCCGTCAACACCATATTCAGCCATGCCGGGGCTTAACAAGTGAGCATATGCAGATACATCAACCGTCAACGAAGTATGGTCAAGCTGTGTTTGCATGGCACTTATTGCTTGCGGTTCAAACCATGCATCTTCAATGCCAACCTCATAATCACCACTTGCCAATGCTTCTGCCACTTCTGCCTGGAATGCAATCAGGGCATCACCGTCAATGCCAAGGCTTTTCAACAGCGCAACATCTTCGCTGGTATCATGCTTGCCATAGCTGGCCATGATATAGCCCCACCCGGCATCTTTCTGTTCCTCCGTCCAATGCGCATAACGCCCAGCCAACTTTTGCGGTGCGGTCATTTCATCTGCCAATTTTTTGTCTGACTGATATTTTGCACCAGCTTCATTTATTTCAGCAAACATCCACCCAAAGCCCAACGCTTCCAAGATAGCCCGTCCGGCTGAATCAACAGTTGCGATAGCTGCCGTTATAATGTCAGGCAGATTTGTAATAATACCAACAACCAACGCCTTGCCGATTTCAACGATGAGTGGTGTTAATGCGGCCACCAATTCGGGTGCATGGCTTGCCAATGCGCTGAATAGCTTAATAAGCCCTTGCACAAATACCGGGGCTTTCTCTGCCAGTTTGTCGATAATGCCGACAAAACCGCCAACAAGATTGTCCATTGCGGCATCAAGATCAATACCGCCGTCAGGATCAATAATCCATTTGATGATGTCCACAAAGCCGCTAGTTACTTTCGATAGAGAAGGCAAAAAGTCATCAAGAAACCGCTGTTTGATTTGGGGAAATTTTTCAAGCAGATAATCATACAGCCCTTGAATTTCCGGCATAACTTCTTCACCGATTGAGCGGCCTATTGTGCCATATGCCTGTTTCATGGTGTCCAATGTGTCGGTCAACAGAACAGCCGTTGCCACATTTTCGTTTGACATAATAAGGCCATACTTCTCTGTGTTTGCTATCAAACCAGCGATTGTTTCAGAAGTGCTGTTCAACATGGGCATCATGTCCTGGCCGCTCCTGCCAAACAATGTGTTGGCAATATTGGCCTTCTCTGCACCGTCTTCCATTGCTGTCATGGCAAAAACAAGTTCCTTGAAAACTTCTTCAGTGCTGCGCAAATTCCCATCAGCATCACGGGCGGCAACGCCCAACTGATTGAACATCTTCGCAGCATCCGAATTTGGATCGGCAGAAGCGTCCATCTGATTAACCAGTTGTTTAATGCCAATTTCCAAACTGCTAATTTCCATGCCGCATTGACCAAGAACATATTTCCATTCCTGGTATGCTTGTGTGGACATTCCCATGCGCTGTGATGCTTTGTCGATTTCATCACCCGTCTGCATGGTGCTGTTTACAATGTCAGAAATACCTTTGACGGCAGCAGCAGCAACGCCAGCAACAGCAGTGGTAACTGCAATCCCCCACGTGGCCGCTTTCTTCATTCCGTCAGTGAATTTGCCGTGCATTTCATTGACTTTTCCTGAAGTATCGTCAATTTTTGTGTTTGCATCACTGTTATTTACCGTGATCGTGCCAAGCAGTTCAAACAGTTTTGCCGCCAAGTGTAATCATCCCCTTTCACATGGCTTTATAATTTTTACCAAATCATACATTGTCATAATTAGGACAGCGTCCTATACTGGGTGCAAAAGGAGGAATGACAATGAAGATTCGGTTGCTTTCCGTGGTGCTTGTCCTTTTGCTTGCTTTCCCTGGTGCTGCTTTTTCTGAAGATTACGGGCCATTGGAAAACGCACTTGCAGAAACATCAACAAGGGATCTTCTGTTGCTGAAAACTATGGTTGAAGTGGAGCTTGCATCAAGAGAAGATAAGGATATGTCTGTTTCTGTGCCGAGTGGCATTTATACGGTTGGCGTTGATATTCCAGAAGATGTTTACACAATCATTGGTGATGATGCTGTATCAAGCATCAAAGTGATTGACTATAATGGCCGCACTGTCATTTATGAAACGCTTTATAAGGAACAACGGCTTGGACGTACAGATTTGTTGTATGGTTTTAAGGTTGAAATTACAGGTGGGCCAGTGTTGTTCACCAGATACAAAGGTCTTGGATTTTATTAAAAAGGGGACGGCATCAGCAGCCGTCCCTTTCTTTTACCGTACATTGCCCCTCTGTGTATGCTGCCATCTGTCGGATAATCCTGCATCAATGGCCGGGGTCAATTCGCCCACCAATGCCCCACTGTCCAGCCGTACAGCACTGGGCATATGCTGTTCCAGGAAGCGGATCAGTGCCGCCCCTTGTTCCTTCACAGCCCGTTCAATGCCGCTATTTTGTGATGAAACAGCATCCCGGATGTAATCTTGCAAAACAGCAATTGGTGCAATGGCTTCCGCTCCGGCTTCACCGCCGCCCATCAGCGTATTCCCCACAGCACCAAAGATTGTAGGCTTTGTCAGCACAGCACCTTCAGCATTCCACTTGATGTCAAAGGAAGGCAGTGAACCTTTGCCGCCAATGCCAAACGGTGCTTTGCCGCCCTTGACGGAAATCTTCGGTATTTTCAGCTTTGGCAATGACCAGCTAAAATTGAAAAGCCCCTTGATTTTGCCAATGGCCTTGCTGACCGCATCTCTGGCCGAATTTAGCTTGTCTGTGATGGTCTTTTGTATCTTGCCGAACACATCCTGCACCGTTTTCAAAGCGCCCTTAAAATCGCTGAATTTGCCCTTTATGTACGACATGGCAGAAGCACCAACAGACTTGATTTTGTTCCACATGTTGATCCAGAAATTGCGGAAGCCTTCATTGTTTTTCCAAAGCGTCACAAACGCCGCCACAAGGCCGATTACAAGCGATACAATCAAGCCGATAATGTTAGCCCTCATAGCTGCATTGAGCAACAGCACAGCCGTCCGAACGCCTGTAATTGCCGTTTTCGCCGCACTCATGATTGCTCCCCATTTTAGAATCAGAATGAACGATGCCACCGCTGCCGTTGTGCCGACAATAGCCGCTTTCCAAATGTCAACGGTTTTCTTGTTATCCTGCAACCACTTCTTTGCATCCTTTATCTTCTGGATAAAAGATTCCAGCTTTGGCACGGCAGCAGCCACCATATCAGCCACTTTGTTTTTGATGGCTGTCAGGATGGGTTCACCAACACGCCCCAGTTCAGCAAAGGCATCTGTCAAGCGTTCCTGTGCCTTCCGGGCTTCCATTACATCCTTGTTGGTTGCCTGGTATTGTACCGCTGCTGCACCATAGGTGTCTTTCAGGGTTTTCATTATCAGGTCTTGCCGTTCTTCCTCATTGGAACAGGCTTCCAACTGTGTGTTGAAATCCTCCACCGTTATGCCGCTCCATTCAAGCGCATCCGCAAGACTGCCTTGCACTTCACCAAGGGAAGCTGTGTGGTTGATTGCTTCATATAGCCCTTCCAAGGGGAGGGATTGACCGAAACTGGCGAACACGCCCGTACCGATTTCGGTTAGGGTGTTCATCTCTTTTTCGTTGTCCGCAATCAAGGCAATATGCTGGGCAGCTTCCACAGCTTGCCCGGTATCACCAAGCACGGCATTCAAATCGGAATAGGTGTTTTTCGCTTCCGTTGAGGAATGCCCTGCCGCTTGAAATGCACTGTCCAGCAAGCCCATTTCTGCCCGGTATTCCCGGCTGCTTTCAATGGCGGCGATCCATGCACCGCCAAGGGCAACACCAGCGGTCAGAACCGCCTTGCCGATACCCAGCGCAACAGAACCGATTTTCTTAAAGGCGTTTTCTACCTTGCCGCTTGCACTGTCTGCATTCTGGCTTGTTTCATCCAGCGCACGGTTTGCTTCCGTGTTGTCAACCGCTATTGTCCCCAATAGCCGAAATAGTTCCATCTTCCTGCGCACCTCCACCCACAGAAAACCCTTCAAGCATCTGGAAGGAAGCCTGAACGGTTTTGTTAAGGTCAAATTGTGTCGGTGCTGCGGTATGTGTGTTTACTCTTGCCCTTTCCTTAAATTCTGCATAGCTTGTTTTGTCAAATACCTTGTGAAGCCAGGCATCCCAAAGGATTTTTTCTTCCTGTTCTTCATTGTACTTTTCCACAAAACTGTCCACAAATTCCCCAAATCGCCTGGTGCTTATCATCCCTTCAAGTAATGACATAGGGTTTGCGTATCGGCTATACAGCAAGTCAAGAAACTGCAAATCGTTTATTTGAACAATCCGAAAACACGCATAAAAAAATCACGGAAACCTTCCAACTTGACTACATCAATAATCATTTCGGCAAAGTCACCAGGATTCATCTGTGCAATATCTTCAGCCTTCATGTCGGAAAGCCGGGCAAGGAATGCGTAAATGTCATTCTTGGCAGCGTCCATGTGTTCCATCAGTACACAGCCAATGTCAATGGCAACCAGCATACCAATGCCGGACAGTTCCTTTTCGCCTTCGTCTTTATTTGCAGCCATCAGCATCATGGCATTCTTCACTTCTTCCGACTGGAAGCATTCCTTCACATTCTTCACGCCAATCTTGGTTAGAATACGGAACATCAGAAAAATGTCATCTGCGTTGGGATTTCTCAAAGTATATGCTTTATTCTCCATTCTGCACATTCCTTTCATTAAGAAGGGCAGGAGCATTCACGCCCCTGCCCTGTTCAGTTTAGACAGCCTTCGGATAGTAGATATGCACGGGGGACTTTTCAAGGCCCTCACCAGGATCGAAATTGCTTTCAAACACATATTTGCCAACCAGGCTTTCATTGTTCTTGTGTTCATGGTCAAGGCCGCTGGTGCAAAGCACATTATCCAGAATGGCAATGATAGATTTGCCCTCCAGCGTCTTTCCGACAAAGGCAATGTTGTCCCAATAGTCATCATCCGTGATGTCGGCTTTGGGTTCATACAAATCAAAGTTCGGGTCTTCAGATTCGGCAAGCGCAGCAAACAAAGCGGCCCGGATCATGTCCGGGGTCAGTTCGGCAAAGTTCACTTCCATGGAGGACTTTTCGTCCGTCTTCTTTGCCAATCCCTTCACGTTTGACGGCGCTCCGTCAATCGCAGGGCGGTAAATTTCCGGCGTAATATTCAGCTTGCTGCCGCCAGAAGTTGCACCTACAAGGCTTTCGGCAAAATTCCACTTGCCGCCTTCATACTTCAGGCTCTTGTGGATCGTACCAGCACCAAAGGGAATATTACCCGGCGTTTTTGCGGTCAAACCAGTTTTCCCTTCAACCATATTATTTCACCTTCCATTCTTGAATTGTCAGATTGATTTTCATGCTTTTCAATTCCGCAACACCCGTAGGAACAATCATTGCGGAATCATAAAAAACAGCAATCCCTGTTCCATCGTCAAGGATTGCCGTTCTTGCGCAGTTCTTTTCAATTAGTTCTTTGGCCTGTTCCAACAACAGCCATTCTTTCCGGGTGAACAATCGCAGATACAGCGTTGTTTCATGCCGCCCGTCCTCTTCCTTTGTCACGGAAGGAATTTCTGTGTAGCTTTCGCCGACACAATAATAATTGTCCGGCAGTTCTGCCGCCTTCCAGCGTTCAAAGCGGTACGGAACGCCAATTTCCTGCATCATCTGTGCAATGTAATTCAGTGCTGAAACGCTCATGTTTCACCCCCTTACTTTTTGTTCATTCGGTTCTGCAAATCCGCTTCCATTTTCGGTTCTGTTACCAGAAACGCATTTTCCAGTGTGTGTTGTGGCTCACGGCCATTTGTAGCATAGGCATCCAGCCCTTCTGCCCTCATGGAAGCAGCCACGGCCTGGGCTTCTTCCTCTGTTGCATAGGTTCTGCCGCCGCCCTGGGAAGCTTGCCCTTTCACATACACCCACCAGCCGGAACGGCTCTTGCTTCTGTCAACAGCGTGTTCACCTGTGCCAAATTCTTCCCAATAGCCGGATTCCAAAGGTGTGCCAATGGTTGCTTCGCCTTTCTGTTCATCCACATAGTTGCTGTATGATCCACGAAGTTGCCCCTTGTCATCCATCTTGCAATTACGCTGTGCCTGGGATGTGATTTCACTGGCCCAGGTGTGAAGAAATGCCACCTTTTCGCTTTTCATCATATCTTTCACCTGGTCGCTGTAATCTACCAGTGTTACCTTTGACATTACTGTCCACCCGTGTATTTCAGATAGATTTCAAGATGTGAGCCGCTGCCCATTTCCATAGGATTATCAATATAGGTAATGTCATAGACTTTACCGTTTATCTTCATCCTTGCCGTTTCGGCTGTAATAGCTGGGTTAAGCGGTACATAGTCGCAAATGAAAAGGTGGGTGCTTTCCTGGATTTTTGCAAGGTATGTGGTATAAGAAGTGCTGCCAGTGGAAAGGTCAAGCCGTCCACGCAGCGTTTGCACATCGGCCCAGGTACTCACGTTTTCGCCAATGGCGTTCACGGTTGCCGTGCTGATCTGAATGGTTGCATTGATATTGCCGCCAATCCTTTTCATACGCTCAACCCCTGTCCGAATTGTGCTTTCATGTAAGGCTTCAGGAAGCCCATCAATGCTGCCGGGTAGCCGTTGACGGTGTTTGTTCCATCCTGTGCCTGATAGGTGACAGAATGACGGGAAATGGTTTCTGAAGCAATGCCCGTGTTGTCCCTCATTTCCATTTCCCATTTCAGCAGATTGATTGCCCCCAGCTTAATATCAGCCGGGTATTCAATCACGCCTTCTGCCGTCCTGTATTTACGGAAATTGTTGTTGGTATGGCCCTGGATGGTTCTTTCGATGGCGTTCAGGCGCAGGGCAAGCATCTGGTCTGTTTCATCCGTCTGCACAAAGCCCCGGAATTCCTCAACGGTCATTATCATTCAATCACACCCTTGATTGCTTCGATGATTTCAGCCTTTTTCTTTGCAGCGCCCAGGTCAATGCCGTGTGCTTCTGCATATTCCTTCAGTTCAGGAACGGTCATGCCGTCAAAATCGGGCTGTTCCTGCTGCGGTTCGGGTTCTTTCTGGCCATCCGTTTCCTGCTGCGGTTCGGGTGCATACACCGTAATGCTGTCCAGCCGTCCGGCACACTTGGCCCGGATGGAAATTTCCGAATAGGTCACGGCAGGGACAGAAGCCAGTTCGACTTCTGCCCCCACGGTGAAGCCCACTTCATTCAAGCGGACAGCATAGGCCTTGCCATGGGCAAGCAGGAACGGCAGACCATCAACAATGATAAACTTGTTCATTCTGCCATCCTTCCCTTCTTAACCGTTGGACTTGATAAGGCCCATACGCACGTTCTTGTGGTTGAATTTCAGCGCCCAGTTGGCCGCAGCGCCCAGTTCCGCAAAGGTGGGAGATTCAGCGGCGATATTGTCAGCGGCCAGGGAAAGGCCGTTGGGATGCAGCACCTTGCCCTGCTTGGTGTAGAACATATCAGTACCAGCAGCCTTTTCGGGATCATAGTCCGTAGTGTACTGCTTTTCATAGTTGTTCTTGTTGCAGGACAGGAACGCACCTTCACCGAACAGCCAGGTCTTGTACACGGGTACAGTGCCAGCATTGTCCACGGTGTGGTAGTCGGTCACCTGAACGATTTTGCCGTTGATGTGGGGCAGAACCACTTCCTTGCTGACAGCACCGGGAACAGTAAACTTGTCATATTCGATCAACTGAAGCTTCTTGTAGTTGGCAAACACACGGGAATGCATGATAGCAAGGCCCATCTTGCCAGCCATATCACCCAGGGCAGCCTGTTCAGCATCAATCATGCTGGTGGCATCTACCAGGTTAGTGGCGGCCACAGTGCTACCAGTGGCAGCCAGGTCGGTCACATGGTCGGCCAGGCCAGACACGCCCATGATGGCGGCGGCAATGTTCATCAGTTCACGTTCCCACACCTGGAGGTAGTAGTTCTGAATTTTGTTCTTCACATTGCCCAGGGGATCAGCACCCGTCAGCTCTTTGGTGAAATCCTTGGCCTTGAAAGCCTTCATGCGCTGGATCAGCATGCAGGTCTGCTTGTTGCCCTTGATTTCAACAGGTACGTTGTCGGTGTTGCCGTCATTGTTCAGAGGGGCCATGTTCTCGTCATAGATGTTCAGGGGGTTGTACATGGGAATGGTGGCCACGTTGCCATGTGCGCCAACCGCTTCCATGATGGAAGCATCATCATGCACAATGCCGGAAGCAATGATGGGATTACCCCAGTAATCCGCTTCCTGCATCATATCCGTGAAAACTTCTTCGTCAAAGTGGAAACCACCGAAAAGGCCAGTACGTGCCATAGTTAATCATCCTTTCTTATCCTTGTTTAAGCTGTTTGTAAAGATTTTCATTTTTCTGTTTCAGGGCAAGGCGTTCTTCATAGGTCATTGCCCTGAATTCTTCTTTGGTCGGTGCAGCTTCTTTGCCGTCACCCTTCTTCAGCGCCAGGGGTTCAAACACTTCATAGCCGTCCCCGTCTGCCTTGGCCGGGCAATTCT
>Ga0233361_1000007_pt1 | contig 40081 bp, 35 predicted proteins | sample ElkDunMinimDraft_21_FD_180678 | JGI IMG/M metagenome (GOLD analysis project Ga0233361, IMG submission 180678) | Fecal eukaryotic communites from dung pellets of Tule Elk in California, USA - Elk Dung C0 | ecosystem: Host-associated > Mammals > Digestive system > Large intestine > Fecal | place...
TTTTTAATTTCAAGAAACAAATAGGAAACAAAATGACATTGAAATAGTTATTTTGTGTTTTTCTTGTTTCTCTTGTTTTCATTCTCTGTTTTTGCCTTCATTTGTGTGTTTCTTGTATAAAGAAATGCAACGTTTGTTGTTCATTGCTTGTTCTTGATTGGAATCATTTGTTCCTGTTGTTGGGAGGGTGAATGCTCAATACTGTGCAAAGATACTGTATTGTTTTTATACTTGAGCAGTGGTGATTGTTTTCTTAGCCCATTTTATATGTTTGCAAAGTGAAGAATGTTTTCTGTGATTATGTATTCAGAAACGACAAGCAACCGTGTACTTTTTTTGTTGGCCAAAAGAAAATATGTGGAAGACAGTAAAATCTGTTCGGATAAATATAGGTTTAGTTTAGTTTGGATATATATACAAAAGGTGCAAACTAAACAAAAAAACAAACCGTTAACCATCATATGGGAGATATGGTATTATGATTTGCCTTTTTCTTTTTTTGACCAACAAAAATCATTTGGCCTTGGCGATGATGACATCCCTTATATTGGTTGTGTATTGTTTGGATACGTATTCGTTCCTGAGCTTCCAGTTTTCACCATAGCCTTGTACTGCCATTCTGATGGTGTCATGCCCGTTCTTACGGTTTACCTCATCTACTGCTTTTGCCAATGCGGACTGCTTTGCTCTGTTTATGCAATCGAAGAGGTTGCTTTGAATGGCTCTGTCCTCACATATATTCCAGACAATCACCCCTGCTTTCTTGTAATGAAAACCTTCTTTCCAATCTTCCTGTAAAATTTTCACAGCTGCGGAAATGATTTCCCGTATGTCGTTGGTCGGCACTGTAAAGTTGACACTGCGGTATATGCAGTGTTGCGGTACATCCATCCTGAACCGACTGGTGTAGGCAAAGACCGTGATAGAACTACATGCGGTATGTGCTTCCCTAAGCTTGCGTGAACATGATGCTGCAAAGTTGGCCACTGCTTCCTCCACATCGCGCAGTCTGTCAAGCCCAATGCCGGGAAAACTTCTGCTTGTGCAAATCGATTTCTTGTGCGGAAGCTCTTCTATGGATATGCAGCTCTCTCCCATCAGCTCCTTCCATGTGTGTACACCTGTTACAGTAAGTTCCCTGCGTATCCAGCTTTCGCTTCTCTGTGTCAGGTCCCATGCTGTGTGTATGCCATGATATGCAAGTTTTTTAGCATGTCTGCGTCCTATACCCCAAACATCTTCAATCGGGAATAGTCTCAGTGCTTTTTCTCTCTTTTCATCGGAGTCAATCAAACATACTCCCTCGTATCCTCTGTATTTCTTTGCAAACTTCGATGCCATCTTGGCCAGTGTCTTCGTAGGTGCTATGCCCAATGAAATGGGGATGCCCGTTCCCTTGGTGATGTCTTTCACCATGCTTTTGCAGTAGTTGGTGAGAGTGTCTGCATTCCCCATCCCAGAAAGGTCCAGAAAAGCTTCGTCAATGGAATAGATGTCCAGCTTTGGAGTATATGTGGAGAGTAGCGACATCACCCGACGGCTCATGTCGCCATAGAGGTTATAGTTGGAGGAGAAGACAGCCACGCCATTCCTTTCAAGCATATCCTTCACCTGGTAGAAAGGTTCGCCCATCTTGATGCCCAATGCCTTGCTTTCTTCGCTACGTGCAATGATGCAACCGTCATTGTTGCTGAGCACCACGACAGGCTTGTTCCTCAAATCGGGCTGAAACACCCTTTCGCATGAACAGTAGAAGTTGTTGCAGTCTGCAAGGCCGAACAGTTCCATATCACTTGCGCAGTTGCTTGATGGTATAGGTGAGTACTCCCCATATCATGAAATCGTTCTCTTCCGTAACCTTGATGGGAGTATAGTCCTTGTTGTGGGGTATGAGCCAGGCACATTTGCCGGCTTCATCGAGGCGGAACTCCTTCAGGGTGAACTCCCCATCGATGTAGGCCACGACGAAATCACCGTTCTTCACCTCCAGAGACTTGTCGATGACGATGAGGTCACCATCGCAGATACCTGCATCCATGAGAGAGGTTCCCGAAACACGGGCAAGGAATGTCGTTTCCTTGTGCCGTATCAGTTCCTTGTTCAGATCGATGCTGTCGGTCAGATAGTCCTGTGCAGGACTGGGGAATCCCGCCTTGATGCCACTGTCGGCAAATGACAGGTTCACGATGGTGGACGTATCAGCTGAGTAAATTTGCAGTTTCACCTCTTCCATGTTTTCTTTTTGGCAAACAGTTTTCTGTATGTTATGGTTCAGCTGTTATTACGTCAGCGCAAGCAGTTCGCTGAAATCGTCGATGACCCAATCGGCATCGGCCAGGCTCTCCCTGCTTCCATTGCCGTAGGTCACACCGCAAGTCCAGGTACCAGCGTTCTTCCCCATCTGAATGTCGTATGCCGTATCGCCCACAACGATGGACTCTTCCGCCTTGAAATGAAATATCGCGAGTGTCCTGTTCACCGCTTCGGGGTTCGGCTTTCCCTCTTTTACGTCATCTGCACCGAGAACGTAGCTGATGAGTGGAGACAGCCCGAGACTGTCCACATATCCTGCCAGCGACGCATGGCTTCGGCTGCTCGCTATGGTCAGCGTGATGCCACGTCTCTTCAGTTCCTCCAATGTAGACAGTACATTCGGATAGAGTTTCACTGCTTCGTCCGTATTGAAGGCATAGAACAGTCTGCGGTAAGTCTCTGCATACAGTTCACCAATGTCTCCACATTCGGGGAACAGAACTTTCGGTATCTCTATCAATCTAAGACCGATCATGGCAGCGCACTCCTCATCCGAACGCTGGGGCAAGCCAAGTTCGCCGATAGTTGCCTGCATGGTCTGTATGATAACGGAGGCAGTATCGCCCAATGTCCCGTCAAAATCCAGTATGATGTTCTTTATCCTGCTCATCTTCGTATACAGTCAACTTCCGTAGTAAATGTTGAACCTTCTGCCTGCTACCTCTTCTACATCGATTTCGATACATTTATCATCAAATGCCTCCAGTAATCGTGATGCCGTTTCAGCCAATCCTTTTGTGACAGGTATTATCAAACCTTCACCCACAGATATGCGACAGGTGCCGTCCTTATTGATTCTTTCCAGCACTATGGCCGGTAATTGCCCATTCTGCACTCTTCCAGCCACCAGAAAAGCATTTCCTATTGTCTCATTCTCGATAACAATGGAATCTACCTCGTTCCGTATAGCTTCTCTAATGTTCTCTTCATTATATATAGTCATACCGTCTCAATAAAAGGACGGCAAAGATACTAAAAATCCCCTTATGTCACTCCGAAATTCTACGGAGTTTTTACCATCATTTTCCTGTCCCTGCCCGCGATGTATGCATTTGGCTGCAAAGTTAGGTCCCCACTCCTCATCCTGTCAAGGTCATGCACTCCGTGTTTCATGGAAAATCCCGCCTATGGCCGTATTTACGATGAAAACCTTGCCGGATGCAATGTGAACCTCAGTCCGCATCAAAATGCAAACCTTCCCGGGCAGTCCTGGACTGTAGGGAAATAAAAACTTTATGACTATGGCAAATATGTGTACCAACATCCTGTATTGCTCGACAGAGCATGAGGGCGACTTGAAAAGGGTCGAACGATTTTTGGAAGAGCACTTCGAGGCCTATCTGCAGAACTGCGGCAGTAGCCTGGAAGCGGAGTTTGAATCTTTCTGGGAGTATCCCGAGGTGAAGATGAACAGGCTGATGTCTACGATAGAGTGTGTGGACAAGCTGTATATGCGTATCCTCTCCTATTGTCTGGAAAACGAGTATGCATGTCTCCGCGTATTCAAGGACGGTGCTTGGGAACTTAAATGAAACAAACAATAACCATCAAAAAAGTAAACAGCCATGTGCGGATTTTGTGAAGATACCAATATCATCGGTGCTTTCTGCACCCTGATAGAACCTTATAAGGGATATACCGAGGGAACGGTAATTGGCGAATACGGCATCGAGCTTCTTGTACGCCTTAGCAACGGCAAGGAGCTGACTGTCTACCGCGACGAGGTCATCATCGATGACTGATTGTGACATTCTACAGCCGGATGTCTTATCCTGCCTGATGGCACCTTTCCGTCTGATGCGGAAAGGTGTCCTTCTCGGGCTTCGCCGTCTACCTCTTATAACAGATTCATATTGTTCGCCACGGCAGCCTCCTACCCCTTGTCACAGCAAGGCCTTCCGCTTTCTTTGTGCTTCTGTGCTTATTGTCTCCGCCCTCCATGCTTGCCTCCTCGACGGGAGTTTCGACTGTCTATGGATACCACTCAGTGGCTGTGCCTGATGCCATTTCGTATTGTCGGTTCGCTTCTTCCTCCTATCCGCTCCTCTGCATCGTCCGTTCTTTCATTCAGTCTGGTGTCCGTGTTCTTTTGGCGGCCGCTTCAAGTGCAACGGAAATGTTACGTCTCGTCCCCCTCTCTCCTCTCCGCGTCCTGCTCACCATTAGTGGCTACCCTTGGCTGGCGTCTCCCGATTGTCGCACCCTTTCCCTTGCGTCACTCCCTGTTTACCTCTTCCTCCATGTCCTTTTTTCACGAAGCCACATCATTTTCCCGCTGCAAAGGTAGTATGCCGGCCCATTTCATGGGTACGGGGCTATATGCGTATGGCCAATGTTTTGATGAAAATCTTCCTTTTTCTTTTCACGGCCAACAAAAAGAGTATTTGCATAAAAATCCTTGGCGCACCCTCTCCCGGCACGACTCTTCCTGCACCTGTAAAATTGATGTATAACTTCTAAAAACAACGATTATGAAGAAAGTAGAAAACAGTTTCGCAGTGACAGGTTTTATCGGTAAGGATGCCGAAATCCGTGAGTTCGCCAATGCCAGTGTTGCCCGTTTCTCCCTTGCGGTAGGCCGCACAGAGAAGAGCGGTGACGAGAATGTCCGCATCTCGGCCTTCATGCCGATTGAAGCATGGCGCAAGAACACCAACACCTCATCGTTTGAAATCCTTGCCAAAGGGACGATGCTCACCGTAGAGGGCTATTTCAAGCCGGAAGAGTGGACCGACAACGAAGGCGTCAAGCACAATCGCATCGTCATGGTTGCCACCAAGTTCTATGAAACTCCCGACAAGGAGGAGACTGCCAAGCAGGAAGAGAAGGCCAAACCCAAGGGCAAGGCCAAGACAAAGAAAGGCAAGAAATAGTCCTTTCCCCTCATGACAAGGCGGCTCCGGCCGCTTTTGTTTTGCTCACCGCATACCGCTTGTAAAGCTATTTCCGTCCCCAAGTCCTCTACCCGTTTTGTCGGCAAAGGTAAGAGGAAATCCGGAAACGGAAAGCAACACTCCGTTCGGCTTTGTGAACGTACTGTTCACAGAACCGTGCTTGCCTCATTCCTCCCTTCCTCCTCTGTAAGCCGAAAAACAGATTACCGGACTTGGCGGAAGCCATCAAAAGAAAGGGAAAAGATGAGAGAGACCGATGAACATATCACAAGACAGCTTTCCAAGTTGAAAGTGTTCTTCTTGAAATACTATCCGCTGCGCATCAAGAATGTGGGGCTTGAAGAGAGAGCCGCCCGACAGCTTGTGTGGGACTTCAAGGATGGTAGCTACTACGAAGAGGTTGCCCAAATGACCGCCAACAGATTGATGGAGGTTTTCGGTGACCGAGTGCGGGATATTGTTTTCTCGTGTGTGCCCGCATCCACCATCGAGAAGCACGAACTGCGCTACAAGGGATTCTCCCATCGGGTATGCCAACTTTCGGGAGCGATGAACGGCTATGAGCATGTGAGAGTGACCAATGACCGCCTCGAGGTGCATAGGAACAGAAGGAAGAAAGATGTGGAGATAGTCGAGAACGTGTCCTACGATACCGATTTCTTCAAGGGAAAGCAGATTCTTGTCTTTGATGACATCATCACTCGCGGATATTCCTATGCCCATTTTGCCAATCGCCTCGAAATGTGCGGTGCGGAGGTGTTGGGCGGCTTTTTCCTTGGCAAGACATTCTATAGAGTCAACAGATAGATAACAAATGACAGATTATTCAACATCAGTGACATTCACGGGGCATCGTCACATCCCGATACAGAGACGCAACGAAGTGTGTGCCAAACTCGAAAAGGCCGTAATGGCGAACTACGTGAGCGGAGTACGTAATTTCAATTGCGGCATGGCATTGGGATTCGACCTGCTTGCCGCTGAGGTGGTACTTAAAGTCAAGACACTGCATCCCGATATCGCGCTGACTGCCGTTGTCCCTTTTCGGGGGCAGTGTGAAAGATGGCCGGACAAAGACAGACGGCACTACCATGGCATCATCTCCCAAGCCGACAAGTTGGTTGTACTCAGCGAGAGCTATTATAGCGGTTGCCTGTTGGAGCGCAACGACTACATGCTTTCCCATTGCATCGGAGTGATAGCCTACTATGACGGTTCCAAACGTGGCGGAACCTTCTATACTTGTCGAAAGGCGGTGAACATGCAGCTGCCGGTGCTCAATCTCTATTAGTGCCGGCAGTATCTGTGCTGCACACAGATGCCCAACCTGTTCTATTACTATCTTGCATCATCTGTTGACAGTACCCATTATACAGTATCCACCCGTTATACGATACTCCCATCCCATAGGGCTGTAAAACTGTTTCTCGGACCATGTCTCTTGTCAGCGGCCGATTGCTGCTGACAGCACACCGTCCTCGAAAGGAACAGACGGAAGATGCCTCAGTCCATGTCTTCATCCGGAAGCTGACTACACGCCACCCTCCTATGCTGAATCCTTATCGGACAGAGGCAACTCCCTCGTTGTCTATTCTTGCAGTTTTCCAATCCTTTGCCCACCCATACTTGTTTTATATGAATTTTTTGAATTAAGATTACTGGATTATAATCGCAAGTCTCTGTTTTTAATAGAAGTATTTTGAATGTTCATCTGAAATGAAAAAGCTTTCAAAGTCTTACTCTATAATCTTTTCCAGTCTTTATATAAAAAACGTGAGTGTATCATATTGCCGTTTGCCTGCTTTTTGTATCTTTGCATTATTAGTTTCCATAGATGCTAATGAAACAAAAAATATTGATATGTCAACAATTAACGAAAATAATATAAAATACACGTCAAGCGGCGAACGTGCTGCAATGGGAGGATACTTGGCACAATATGATGCTTTTGCCATAGGTGTATATGATGCATTGGAAGCTGGTGTATTGGAGGAAATTCGTGTTGCTGATATGGAAGAAAATGTCGGAAAATTGGATGACGTGATTTATGTGACAAAAGACAGTGTATATGCCTATCAGATAAAATGGAGTAATGTCGATGCAGAGATGTCTTATTCATCCTTCAAAACACTCATTCCTGAGATAGTTGATGGATGGCGTAAACTTAGGATTTTATATTCTGATAAAACAATATATCCCTATTTGTTGACAAATAGGAGCCTCACGGATGGAGATGATACGATTAAAAAACTCGCAGGAAAAGGTGCTGGAGGTTTTAAAGCATATGATAAAGAGGTGTTGATAGGACTAAAGAATGGTGAACAGCCTGGAGATAAATGGATTAATGCCTTAACTGAATTGAGTGATATTTCAACGCTAACAGCAGAAGAATGGAATGATTTCTGGAGAGTTTTCAGCTTCTTACACGATTATAAAAAAGAAAGAATTGAAGTTTCAAGGCTATATGAAAATCAGCGTATATTTGATATAATCTGTATCAACCGTATGATTCAAGAGATGGCAGGAAACAAGGGCTTTCAAATAAAGTTGACTGTAAGGGAAATCATTACTCGCTTAAACTGGGAAAAGAGATTTGATACAAAATTTGATCATAATTTGAATGTGCCAGAAGATTCCTACATTCCTAACATTCAGGGTCTAACCATGCTTGATGCGGCATTACAAGGAAAGACCAAAGGTTATGTATTTTTGAAAGGTTCACCAGGTTCTGGAAAATCAACTCTGCTTACACAGTGGTCTAGAACCATAAAAAATACTTCTGTTCGTTTTTATGCTTTTGATTTTCTGAATCCATCCTCTCAACGAAATAATGATAGTACTCGTGGAAGTGGGTTAACTTTCCTGCACGACATTATACTTCTGATACATAAGACAGGTATTGAAGGTGAAAAAACGATACTCCCCAATATGGATTACGATGTATTAAGGGAACGATTCTACAGTCAGTTGGAGGCCATATCAAGGGATTATCAGAATGGGGGGAATCCCTTCGTAATAATAGTTGATGGATTAGACCATATTACCAGAGAATACTCGGACTGTCTACAGACACTGATGAAGGTGTTGCCATCACCTGTTGATATTCCTGAAGGTGTGATTTTTGTTCTAGGAAGTCAACATTATGACCATTTGGACTTGAATCCATCTATAGAAAAGGATATGCAAGTGTCTGGTAATCTTATAGAGATGCCCCCACTTAGTAAAGAGGAATCAGAACATCTGTGTTCCAGATTGCTTCCGATAAACCTGATAACACATGATGTCTTAGAGAAATGTTGGAACAAATCGCAAGGGCATCCTCTGTATCTTCGTTATTTATTGAACCATATAACCGCATTTGGAATAGAAGCAATTGAAGCATTGGATGACACTCCAGAGGAAGTGGAAGATTATTATGCACGGATAGTGGGTACGCGACTGGAGAAATATGTAGTAAGAGATGCGTTGGGGCTTATTGCCAGAATAACAGGTAATATACAGTTGGATGATGTTAGAGAATTGTGTCATGATGATGCCCTATTAGACATAAAGTGTCAAATGTGGCATCTGTTTAAGTATGATGAAGGAAGTCAGACTCTAGCTTTTTTTCACAACTCATTCCGACAGTATCTACTTAACAAGACTGCGGAAGATGTACTTACTGGCAAGTACAGTAGAGAGAGTGATATTGACTATTATAAACGGCTGGCTGAATATTTTAAGGATGGATGGGATAAAGGCTATTATCTGTATAATGCAGAGGAATATGATCAGTTCTTATCACTGATGACACCTGATTATTTGTATATGCAAGCGCAGAATTTTCGACCTTTGTGGAGCATCCGACGCGATTTGTTAAGAGGCGTTGAGATTGCTCGTAATAGGCGTTCTCCATATTTGTTAGTGCGTTATCTCCTTTTAGAGAATCAAATAACTCAGATGGAGAATCAGGACTATTCAGTCTTTTCGTTGATAAAAGAGTTTATACATACAGGACGCAGTACATTAGCAAAAGCAATAATAAGAGAAGGACGACAATTGCATTGTTCCCAATTGTATGCACAGGAACTTGCTCTGGAATATCTAAAGACGGGTGATAAAGATGAAGCCAACTTACTCTTTACTCTGACTTATCCTGAGTTTTTGTCGCATAAACCAGAAGAACACCATAATAGATATCATGATCTCTATGATAAAACTGAATACTTGAAAGGGTGGGTCAAAACTGCAGGTCATTTTTTGGACTGGGAAGATATTGAAAGACATATAACTGTCTTTATCCCGTATATAGAATCGTTAGCCAAGCATAATCAAGAGTCTTTTGATAACGAAAAATTCAGACATACACTTATGTCGGAATATTTGGAATCGTTGATATCTCAAAATCGTTGGGAGGATTTTGAAACGATGGTTACATCTTTTACTTCATATAGTGCGCTTCTACCCGTCATTTTCCATGCTTTAAAAAATGCTATTATATTTCTAAGTGAGAATCATGGTTCAGAAGAATTATTGAATCGCTATTTCGCGGAGGTTGAAAAATTACATGATAACGTAAAGCAAAGTGACTCTATTAGTTTGATTATGGCAAACTTATCCCAAAGATGTGGGAAGTCTACTGAAATAATCATGAATTATGTTAATAGAGTACGTTGGGAAAGTCTTGGTTCCTATTATCAAAAAGAGGTTGGACAAAAGTTTGAGACCATAAAACCTCATATTTTTTACATAATGATAAGAGCTAAGTGCGGAATTTATGATGATATGAAAGTATTGGTTCCTGATGATATTGAGCATGAAGATGATGAACTGATGGTAAAGTATGCACGCCGTGTGTTCAGTATTGCTCAAATGGCGGGAAAGGCACAAGCAGGTATTAGAGATAGCAGTTTCTTGCCTTTGGTAAAACATAGCATTAGTTATTTTGATACACTTGGGATTGGTATGCCAAATCATAATAGATATGCTTATACACTATCACAACAGAGAACGGAATTTTATGAATTTGTCATAAAAATGGCTAAAAATTTCGGGAATGACATGCTTGATAGGGTTGCTAATATTTTTGAGGAATATTTTATGTCACCTGCTTGTAAAGCTGATGTCGCATCGCAAAGGGCTGTTGCTCTTGCATTGTATAGGGAAGGTTATAGCACTGATTGGTGTAGATCTCAACTATCTGTGGTTGATGCGCGTTTGATGGACAATAAGGACTTGGATGGTAGAATGCAAGAATCTTTGTGTCAAGGAAGAGCATGGATGAAAATGAAATGTTATGAAAAGGCTGAAGATTATTTTCATCAGATGATAAAAGAAACCAGTGGAGTGGGTTATAGGAAAGATTCACAGCCAAGGCTATTTGCAGAATGGTTAGGAGAGGCTATGCTGTTGGATTCAGAACATGCTATTGAATATATCCATTGGTTGACATCACGTCTAAGGTATATTGATGAGATTGCAGAATCCAGAACCTCATATCGAGCAGCACATGAAATGTTATGTAGGGCTTTGAAGTTCAATTTGAGAACAGGATTGAAACTGGCATTTTGGCTATTGAAAGAAGAGTTTGAGATATACCAATCCGTATCTTCCGCCATACTGAAGGCCTTGCTTTCCCAATCAATTTGCCCGGAAGAATATTATGCATTATTTAGAGTCTTTACAGATTTACACTTGTATAACGATGACAATGATGCATATGATATAGATACGTCACTTTTACAATCATTTGTTAATCATGGTCAGCGCATATTAGGTGATAAGTTTTACTTTGTGTTGCAACAGTTGAACATTAAAATAAAAACAGAATGCCCAGAAAATATTGTTCAAGGACTATTGGACGGTTTGGAAAAAATGTTGAGTTCCTCTACCGCTAAAGAAGAAACAGAATATAGTCGTGAGTGGGAACTTCAATTGGCTACAGCAGAGAAACTTCGAAAATCAGGTCGAGAGCAAGAGGCTTGGGCGGCTACAATAGAGGCTCTTGCTGATTCATCTTCTTCTGGTTGGGCAAGATTCAATGATGGCGGCTCAAGATTGGACATATGCAATGAACTTCAAAAAATTGATCGGGAACATGGGCGGGATTTTACGATAGATTTATTTGCACGTGACATCCCTGGTGGCTATTCATATGGAACAATGCAATATCTGGATGAGATTCTTCCACTATTGACAGATAATGTTGATAATAAAAGTTTGTTTGCAGAAGAGTTTGATTATATGAACAGGATATTGCGTGAAGATACATGTAGGGAATATGACAGGCCAGAGATAGAACCAGATTCCAGTACTGTTTGTGAGATTCTTCGTGATTGGTTGTTATTTCTAGCTCAAATGCCCGTTATATGTGTTGCGGAGCGTGCAAAAATTCAGTTGGCTCACCTTCATAATGAAACGGGCGTGTCAATTCTGGGCGTTTTGCAACATAATGTTCACTCAGAACGCCTGCAGTTGGAAATTGGATGTTATATGGTAGAATTGGATTCTGCATATCTTTCAGATTTTTGTAATATTGCAAGAAGAAGTGCTTTATCAACTAATTATCAATATCGATTATTTGCAAAGATTATTTTGGATGCGTTAAAGGAACCGGTACCTCGTGCGCCAAGAAGATCACTTCCAGCTATATATGATTTTGTGTTTCCTCCATCTGAGGTCGTTCCTTTCAGTTGGTCCTCCATTGAAAATCGTTTACCAACTATTAATTGGAAAGATGCCAGTAGCGTAATGGGATTAGTAACACAATGGGTCGGTTATCTTTCATATTGTACAGGTATTGACAAACGTACTCTAGACCATATAGCAGTTGTATTAATGAGAAAATATGGAAATACGGATGAAACCAACTTGCAAGAAGATGTTATGCTTGAACGTCACTTGGATTGTATAAATTTAAGTTCTTCCTATAGAAAGGCTCATGCATTGTCTGCATTTGATGGGATGTTTGAAGTGGCGGCTGAGTTGATGGATGCAGGAAGAGTATCAGGTATCTATGATAATCGTCTTTTTATGTTACAAGACTTTGCAAACATTCGTTTCGAACCAAAGCCTAAACCGGATTTTATAGCGAGATTAGGAACTGTTGATAGTTGGAATGTGGAAACTGATTGGATACGTAAACATGGCGAATCTCCGCGGTTGCAGAATGGCTTGTCTGAATATAAGGGGAACTTTGTAATAGGTGAGTATTCTCATTTAAAAAAGATGGAAAGTGATCCAGCGATAGAAGATTTTGAAGCAATGATATCTTATAGTAAAGATTGTAATGATGATAATTCAATCTTTGGGAAGAGTGCTTTTATGCAGATGACATCAAAGTATTTAAATCTGGGAAATGAGGATTCGGAGGTTATTCTTTTAAGGGGTGGTTATTACGTGGAATTTTCTGTCAGGACACATTGGATAGCCATAAATCCAGCTATGGCTTATATGTTGGGGTGGAAACCTGCTGCTGATGGTTATTTCGCATGGAACAATGACGAAGGAGAAAGAATGGTGGAATCTATTTATTGGCAAAGCGGTAATGTTCATAAAGCAGCCAGAAGACGTTATGAAGTAGGTGAAGGATGGTTTGTTGTCGCAACTAAAAAAGCTATGAATGTTATTCGAAAAATAGGTTCTGTTTATATACATAAAAAGGTCTTACGTCGTAGAGGTAGTGACCTTTCAAATATGGCGTATCAGACAAGATGTATGGAGGAATACAATTAATATATACCCCCATTTTAATATCCCATTCTAAATACATATCCATGTAGAACCTAGTCTGTCCGCTTCCCGTTTGTTCGGCAAAGTTAGCATGAAGGGTGCAAACACCAAGTTGCACTCCGTTCGTCTGTCGGTCAGTGGCGATATGCGCCATTGACAGGCAGACGAACTTGTCTTATTACACTATTCCTTCTTTTATTTGCCTCAAAAACCGAGAAGCAGACATCCCGAATCCTTTACGGTAGGGAAAACAAAATGCTGACGGAAGGACAACCCTAAAAAGCATGATGATATGAAAGGAACAAAAGATTTCAAGGCCACCATCCAAGCCTATCTGGAGGAAAGAGCCAAGACGGACGAACTCTTCGCCGTGTCCTATGCCAAAGCAGGCAAGAACATCGATGACTGCATCACCTATATCCTGAACGAGGTCAGACGTAGCGGATGCAACGGATTCAATGACGATGAGATATACTCGATGGCATTGCACTATTATGACGAGGATGACATAAAGGTCGGCAGTAAAATCAGTTGCCAAGTGGTGCTGAACCACACCGTGGAACTGACGGACGAGGAGAAAGCGGAAGCGAGAAAGGCTGCCATCCTCCGTTTCCAACAGGAGCAGATGGATGCTATGAAACGTCCCAAGAAGGTGAAGCAAGTGACAACATCCATTTTACAACCCACACTATTCGATTGAAGCCATGAAAGCGAAAACCCCATTACAGCAAGAGATTATCGGTCTGAGCCGTCAGTTGAGCAGACTGACCAAAGCACAGAAGCGGTATGCGTTCAAGCATTGTTTCGAGCATTTGGCGCAACGCAATGCCAAGAATGTGCTGACCTGTCTTGAGTGTGGCCATTCCTGGATGGGCGGTAACGGCTTGGCCGACACCCTGCTCGGTGTCACCTGTCCCCATTGTGGCATGAAGCTCGACATCGCTGTCGGACGCAAGAGGCTGCGCAAGGACATCGAGTATTTCTCCATCATCACAACTTGCAATCAATACCAAGTTATCCGCTTTTTTCGTGCAGCATGTACCTTGAAGGTGGGTCTTCCAGCCTCGTATACCATCTTCGAGGTGGCGCAGAGGTGGATTTCTCCTGATGGGATAAGTACGACCGTAGCAAGGAACAGAGCTTATTCATCCATCTATTATGACCTGTGGCTTTCCCAGTCGAAGATGGAAATTAGACCGAATCAGGAGCATCATGTCTACGACATCTGTCCTGCGTGTACCTATCCGAAGCAACGTTTCATCAAGGAACTCAAACGTAATGGCTTTGAGGGCAACTATCATGGGATGAGACCTTACGACCTGTTTATGGCTATTCTTGGCAACGGCAGGCATGAAACCCTCTTGAAGGCCAGTCAGATATCCATGCTGCGCTATACGCTGCACTCTCCCAAGAGACTTGATAACTATTGGGATTCCGTGAAGATATGCCTCAGAAACAACTATTCCATAGTGGATGCCTCCATGTGGTGTGACTATATCGACATGTTGCGACAGGAACATAAGGATATACGTAACGCCCATTATGTATGCCCTGCCAATCTCAAAGAGGCGCATGACAAGCTGGTGGATAAGCGGAACAAGGAAAAGAAGCGTGAGCGACTGATGGGGACAAGAGAATATGAAGAAGAGTACAAACGTAAGAAAAGTAAATTTTTCGGCCTGATGTTCACAGACGGTACAATCCGCATCAAGGTGCTTGAAAGCGTAGAGGAATTTATGCTTGAAGGTGACGAACTGCGCCATTGTGTCTATGCCAACAACTATTTCAAGAGAGACAATTCTTTGATTCTGTCTGCCACCATTGAGGGTATACGGATGGAGACAATCGAGGTTTCCCTCTCGGACATGCAGGTTGTCCAATGTCGGGGAAAGAATAACGGCAATACCCCTTACCATGAACGAATCCTGCAATTAGTGAACAACAATATGAACGAAATCCGCGCATGTATGAGCGCATAAGCACTACGACCATGTTGATAATTTTTCTGACAGCCTGCCTTGTAGTAGGGCGGCTGTCATCCCTCCGCCTCTCACGGCGGAAAAGCAAGCACATGAATAACCTGCTGTTATGGGCTATCCCCTTCTATTGGCCCATACTGATATTGCGGTTCATACTCCGTGACAAACCGCGCAAGACAGATATGTCACCGTATGACTATGAGCAGCATTTGAAGTGTAACCGGAAGTGATGAATCCACAAACAGAAAAGAAATGAAAGATGAAATAAGACAAAAAGGTAGAATTATACTGTCAAGTGATGATGGTATCAGTATTCCGATGATATACAATAATCTTATCGGTGTGAACATGCAAGGTGACGAATACCGTGACTATATGAAACATGTGGCGATGGATGATATGGGGTTTGAGCCTGGACGGATAGATTTTTTCCGCAACGGAGCATTGTACAAATCCTGTGTCATTCCCGATATAGGGTCTTGACAATTATTTATACGATACGCCCAATCACAGCCCCTCGTATCAACTACAAGACATTTGGTGACAACTACCATCTGTCTTGAAGAACGACCCATGGCTTGCGTGTCGGAGTATCTCCTTTTATAAGGGTACCTCACCGTTTCTATCTTGCATATCCGCATCCCCATTCTAAACTTCTTTGTCGTAGAAGTTACTCACATCCTGTGGCTCACACCCTGCATCCGGCTCTATTTTTCAGCAAAGTTACCGTGTGTCCTCCGGTCTGCAAATCCTGATCCATTATCATGGAAGGCACAGGAAATCTTCCTCTCATCCTCCGAGTGTATTTCCTTTGCCGATTTGCCTCGTTGCAGTCCACACACTTTGCGGGCAGAAAAATAGTCCCTCGCAGGTCTGATACTGACCGAAAGTAGGGAAAATTACAAACAAGGTCAAATATGAGTTACAGCAAAGTCAAATCACTTGTGGCAAACATCGAAGCCATCAAGACCGCTTCCCTAATCCGCAGGGAGAAGCGCAGAGCGACACAGGAAGAACGTGAGGTACTGGCAAGGTATTCGGGCTTCGGAGGTATCAGCGAGATTCTGAATCTCGGCACCGACATCCCCATAGCGGACAATCTGAAAACTCCCTTGCGTGAGTTGGAGGAGGTACTGCGACAGGTTGCCGAGGATAATGAGGTGCTTTATACCGCATTGGTAAAGAGTCTCAAATCCTCGTGTCTGACAGCGTTCTATACCCCCAAGTTCATTGTGGATGCCGTGTCAAATCAGATTCACCAGACCTTTACGGCACAAGGTCTGCAGATGGCAACCTTTCTCGAACCCTCGGCAGGTGTGGGCGGTTTTCTCCCGACAGCCATGCAGGACACCCGAAAGACAGCCTTTGAGAAGGACTTGATTACGGGGCTTGTCTTGTCGGCATTGGCAGACGATACACAGGTCGTGATAGACGGCTTCGAGACCATAGACAGTCAGGAACTGGCGGATGGGCATTATGATGTCATAGCCTCCAACATCCCTTTCGGTAACTTCAAGGTCTTCGATTCGGAGTTCGACAGGATGGGCATGCCCTATTCGCAGTCCACCAAGACCATCCACAACTATTTCTTTGTCAAGGCTGTGGAGAAATTGAAGGAGGGCGGCCTTCTTGCGTTCATTACGTCAAGGGGTGTGGCCGATGCACCGGGCAACCGCTTCGTGCGTGACTACCTCGTACACCACTGCAACATGATAACGGCTCTGAGGCTCCCCGACAACCTGTTCATGCAGACTGGCGGCATTGAGGTAGGCAGTGACCTCTTCATCATGCAGAAGAATACCTCAAAGGCAGACCTCACAAGCAGGGAGCGCATGTTCCTTGATGTGGTCAAGGAGGCGACACCGCATCGGAATGTATTGGCCGAACATTCCAACAAAGTTTTCACACTTCCCATGAGCACCTTGTCTACAGAGAGCAGCATACAGATGAATCAGTACGGCAAGTATGTACGCAAGTATTTCTGGAAAGATGATGAAGCCAAGCTGCATGATGCACTCTCGGCAGCCTTGCGTACCGACTTTGACAGATATTTCAGAAAGAACCTCTATCTTGGTACTCAGACCGCCCCGATGGGTAACTTCTTCTCATTGTTTGACCTCTTCGATATGCCATCGTCCCAACCGTCTGTGGTGAAGACCGACAGAGGCAAGAGGGAATATACAGGTCAATTGCTCTCTTGGATGAGGGACGGTACAATGATATTTCATGAAGAGCAGTTGGGGACATTGCGCATCAAGCGTGCCAATCCGCTTTCTGAGCAGACCATAATGTTTGTGCCGTTGAAGATGCAAGCCTTCAACAAGGACAGGGCGACAGATTATTTTGCCATCCGTGAAAGCTATTTCGCTTTGACGGTCTTCGAGAGCGAACACTGTACCGAACATCCGCAACACCGTGAGGAACTGAACCGCTGTTATGACCGTTTCGTGCAGAAATGGGGCTTCTTCCACAACAACGACAACAGGGAGTTCATCATGCTTGATTCTTTGGGTATGGAGGTCTATACCATCGAAATGCAGCATGGCGACAAGATAATGAAGTCCGATATCATGAACGAGCCTGTAGCGTTCAAGAAGATAAATACAACAGTTATCCTGTCTCCGATGGAGGCACTGGCCAGCAGTCTGAACTATTACGGTAGGGTAAGGATGGACTATCTGACACAGACCACGGACAAGACCGAGGCACAGGTCATCGAAGCATTGGAGGGAGAAATCTTCTATAACCCCCAGTCCGGCTGTTGGGAGGAAAAAGGCCGATTCCTTGCCGGTGATGTGGTGAGCAAATGCAAGGAGCTGCAGAGCATCCTCTCCTGTGAGACAGGCAAGGCAAAAGAGTGGGCGGAGAGAGCTGTGGCGGCATTGGAGAATGCCATTCCCGAACAGATACCCTATGAGGAACTGGACTTCAATTTGGGTGAACGTTGGATTCCCGTGGCAGTCTATGAGGCCTTTGCAGGAGAGCTGTTCCAGACGAGAACCAAGGTGATGTATTTTGACGTGAACGACACTTATGTAGTTTCACTGGACGGCTATTCCCCGATAGCCTACCAAGTGTATTCCGTCAGGGGTTACAACGGAGAGGACTTGTTTGTGCATGCCCTGCATGATACCGTCCCCGAAATAACCAAGGAGGTATACAGGAACGGTGAGAAAGTACGTGTACCCGATGAAGAGGCCATACAGGAAGCAGGGACGAAGATTCAAGAAATCCGTACCAAGTTCAACGAATGGCTGGACTCGCAGCCTGTCAGTGTGCGCGATGAGCTGGTACAGCTCTACAACGAGCGTTTCAACTGCTATGTGAGACCCTCCTATGACGGTTCGGCACAGACGTTCCCCAACCTTTCATTCGAGCAGTTCCCATACGATGACCTCTACCCTTCGCAGAAGGATGCCATTTGGATGATCAAGCAGAACGGAGGCGGTGTGTGCTGGCACGAGGTGGGTGCAGGCAAGACCATGATTATGTGTGTGGCAGCATATGAGATGAAACGTTTGGGATTGGTACAGAAACCCCTGATAATCGGTCTGAAGGCCAATGTACACGAGATTGCCGACTGCTTCAGGAAAGCCTATCCGACAGCCAAGCTGCTTTACCCGGGCAAGGAGGATTTCACCCCATCTAACAGGAAAGAACTCTTCTCGAAGATAAAGAACAACAACTGGGACTGCATTATCCTTACCCATGACCAGTTCGCCAAAATCCCTCAGTCTGACGAGACAAGGCACGACATCATGCTGCAGGAACTCATGGATGTGGAGCGTTGTCTGTCTGCTTTGGAAGAGAGCACCTTGCGTTGGCGTAGCGGAAAAATGCAGCAGGGGCTTGAAAAGCGGCAGGAAAATCTGACGGTGGAACTGAACAGGCTCGAAGCAAGCATGTCGAAGCATAAGGATGACAGCATTGATTTCCGTTCGATGGGCATTGACCATATCTTTGTGGACGAGTGCCACATGTTCAAGAACCTCATGTTCCAGACACGCCACACCAGAGTCGCAGGTATCGGCAATACCAAAGGTTCGCAGCGTGCCATGAACTTGCTTGTAGCCATCCGTGACATACAGAAGCGTACAGGCAGGGACTTGGGAGCGACGTTCCTTTCGGGTACGGTGGTCGTCAATGCGCTTACCGAACTGTATGTGCTGTTCAAGTACCTCAGACCGGGCGAACTGGCGAAGCAGCGCGTGAGCTGTTTCGATGCATGGGCTGCCATCTTCACCAAGAAATCCACCGACTACGAGCTGAGTGTGACAGGCTCCATCAAGCGTAAGGAACGCTTCCGCACCTATATCAAGGTTCCTGAGCTGTCTGCGTTTCTCAGAGAAATCACCGATTACCGCACGGCGGAAATGATGCGGTTGGATGTTCCCGACAAGCATGTACAATTTCTCTCCAACAAGCCGACTGCCGAACAGGAAGAAATGATCATGCGCCTTGTCGCATTTGCCAACAGCGGAGAGTGGGATGATTTGGGACTCGACACCTTGCCACCCGACAATCTGGAAAAGGCGAAGATGCTCGTAGCTACCGATATTGCACGCAAGATGTCTCTAGACATGCGTCTGTTGGGTGACAGGTTCATCGATGCCCCCGGCAACAAGGCTTCGCGCTGTGCGCAGGTTATCTATGACAACTATGTCCGCAGTGCCGAGAACAGAGGTACGCAGTTTGTGTTCAGCGACCTCAGCACCTATAAGCCCCATGAGTGGAACATCTATCAGGACATCAAGGACAAGCTCGTCACCTTGGGTATACCGTCCAATGAGATTCAGTTTGTCCATACCTTCAAGACCGAAAGAGCAAGGAAACGCATGATTGAGGACATGAACAAGGGAACTATCCGTGTACTCTTCGGCTCTACCTCTATGTTGGGGACAGGTGTCAACGCCCAGCAACGGGCTGTAGCCGTGCATCATCTTGACATCCCTTGGCGCCCTGCCGACCTCGAGCAGCGCAACGGCAGAGCCGTCCGCAAAGGCAATGGAGTGAAGCTGTGGGGCAACAACAAGGTCGATGTATATATCTACGGTACGGAAAAGACCTTGGATGCCTACAAGTTCAATCTGTTAAAGAACAAGCAGATGTTCATCAACCAAATCAACAACGGCACAATTTCTGTGCGTCGTATCGATGAGGACAGCATGGACGAGAACAACGGAATGAACTTTGCCGAGTTCGTGGCCATCCTCTCGGGGAATACGGACTTGTTGAGCAAGGCCAAGCTCGACAACAAGATTATGCAGCTGACAAAGGAACAGACCCTGTTCAACAAGGAGCGTTACAGAGCCGAGCGCAAGATTGAGGATAATAGGAGGAGTATCGGCAGGCATCAGGCCAATATCCGATGCATGGCCTCCGACCTTGACTATTGCAAAGCCTTTACCGATGCACGGCAGATACAGCTGATTGGCCTGCAGCAGGCTACCATAGAGGAAATAGGACGTGAGCTGCACCGTATATCCAAGAGATTCAGAGGTGAAGGTTACAAAACGGTGGGCACATACATGGGGCTGAATCTGCTGGTCAAGAGCGAATACAACTTTGCCGGAGCATTCGAGCGCAACACATTCTTTGTCGAGGGTGCCAGTGGCCTTAAATACTGCTGTGGCATGTCGGGTGCCTTGCCGTTGGGCTTCAAGGCTGCTGCCGAATATCCGCAGACCACCCTTGATGGGATAGCAAGGCTCATCGCACGTCAGAAGGACAATGTAGCCAGGCTGGAAAGTGAGATACCCACCCTGCAGCAGATTGTTGACCGCCAATGGAGCAAGAGTGCGGAACTGGAAGCCTTGAAACGTGAATGTGAAGCACTGCAGAAACGCATTGACGAAGCACTCAGACAGGCAGAAGGTACTGCCGTCACGGAGGTGGCGGCATGAACAGGCTGTAATATCTATTTGACCGTGCCCCATTCTGTTGTGAAACAGGAGCGGGGCTTTCCATGGCATATCACCTGCCTCTTATATTTCGTTCCGGTGTAGACCTCGGTTTCCCTCTTTTGACAGGGCGCTCTCCCTTCTTCCTCTTATATCGTTCCGTTATCCGGCTGTCATCTGTGCCGTCAGGATTACGGTTGCAAAGTTCCTTCTTCACGGTCTGACAATCGGCTTGAAGTGCATTTGCAGCGGATTCTTCCTCCTTCCCGGAGCGTAATCCGCAGCAAAAGCCTCTTTACAGTCCTTGTTGAAGAACGTTCAGGGCAAACGTAATTCCCCGTCGGCACAGGAGAGTGACGATAGGGAAAAGATAAGTTTCACAAAAATATGATTCCAATGCAAGACAACAACGAAACCCGACTGCTCAAAGAAATTGAGAGTGCCATGAACAGAAGTTCCTTCAGCTACAAGGCTTTTGCCTCTGCCATCCCCTCCATGCACCCCACCATGCAGCAGGCTCTGTACCGTCTCATCCGCGAATGTCTGGCCGTGATGGCAGACGACAACAGACGGTATGATGACCGCAATAGGGCATCCCATGAAGAGGCAAGAGTCATTTTGGAGTATCTCAAGGAGAACGGAAAGCATATCCCTTTCCTATAGCAAAATTTCAGTATCAATTATCAATGAACAAGACGGCAATGAATGTATCTTCTTACCCCCGACATGAAGCAGAAACCTATCTGCGCAATCCGAACAATCCACCCACAATCCATGTGAAAATCAACGGTTCCCGACGAAGGCTGTTTATCAACCGTTCCGATGGCACAATCGGCATCATAGCCAAGGGCAAGCGAAAGAAAGGCCATGTGTTCAGTGCATGGGACTCCATAGAGAAAGTCCTCTATCCCGATATGGAAGAGGACAACGTGAAGCTGGTCGGCAAATACCAACGGTTGGAAAAGGGAGCCACCTTCTCCAATGATTGGCTGAGACGTATTGCAGAGTCAGACCCATCCCAATCCCTCTATGACAACCGTATCACCACAGGCAATGCCATCGATGGAAAGTGTATCAAGCTTGTTTCCTTGGCGAAGTATTGCGGAGAGGGAACTATGGAACAGTTTCGCCGTGCCGTGAAGGGCTGCAGTCACTTCTCCTTCCGTTTCGACTATTGCGGATATGACGGTACGCTTTGGTGTGAACCGCGTGAAAACGGAGATGTCATGGCCGGTTTCAGTAAAGAGTACCGCCAGTGTGCCAACGGCTATTACTACCTGCTCATCAATGATGACACCTTGATAGGTTATGACATTGATTGAGTCATTTGGGAGTTGGGGACTTTATTGTTCCTTCTCCTTTCTCCGCGTGTAACCCCTTTGTAGCTTTACACCAGCATCATTGAGTACACGGAAAACAGAACTTCTGCTCCTGAATCCGCTCAGTTTCCATATCTGCTCTATCGGATAACCGCTTTTATAGAGATTGATGATGTTCGTGTTGCGTTCCAGCTTGGAGAGTCCTACTCTGCGCTTGGCCAACTTTTTCTTGTTTGTCCTTACCTTAGATGCTACCCTGTTCTTCAACGTCGCTACTTCTGATGTAAAGACAGCCAGCACATCAAAAAGATGTGCCGTCACGTTTCCTGTATCCGCGAATAGCTCACCTCCAGTGTCTATCCTGTCCGCTATGGAGAGGATACGGATTTCCCTTATCCTGCAGAACTCCATGAAGAAGAGCAGCTCCCGTGCACCCCTTATAGCATTGCTCAGTTTGTACACTACAAGCACGTCCCCATTCCTGAGTCTTTCTATCGTTTGCTGCCACTGCGGCCGTAGTTTTTCATACTCAATCGTGTCCTTGGCAATCTCTTCGCATCCGAAATCACTCATCCATCGGAATGCAGCCGCCAGTTCTTCCCGGTCATCGGTATCAAAGTAATATCCGAATTTTGCCATACTCTCATCTCTTTTGGTGAATCATGCTGCAAAGGTATGATATTTTTGCTTAATATCATAATGCAAAAATCATATTCCTTCATTTGCTTGGCTCTTCTTTGTATTTTGCCATAATATTGTGTATAAGCATTATACATCATTGTGACAATTGTAATGGAATTGATGTCTGCTTACAGAAATCATACTTTGAAGTATGAAACAATAATCTATTATAAAGAGCGGTAATCAGACTATGATATTAAGGAAATATCCCTAAATTTGCAACGCAAACAAATGTTAACCATGTGGCATATGAAGTGGACAGACCTTTCAAATCGGGTGGACAAGCCCATCGGATATTCTCCTCTCCGTCGGTTGGGAATATGTATCCGTCAGGGAAGTATAAGCCTTTTGGCTTTACTTGTTGTGAGTTCATGTTCTTCGGGCACGGAACCCCAGGACGAGAAGTTGTCCGAACCATGTGAAGCGCTTACCATTTATAGGAGTCTTCTTGACGATGTCCGTTGTGCTGAGGTGGATGACATCACACAATTGACAGCATTCTGCAGTGCATGGTTTTCGCTACGTGACTCCATTGCTGGTGTCTTCCATGACGGACCACATGCTTCCTGCCCGAGTGTGTCGGATGAACTGTTGGCCGTCAATGACTCCATCGTTTCAAGGTTGGCTTCCATCGTTGCTTCCAACGAATACACCCTGACCGATTATATGAACATGCGCCTAGCTCTGGCCACCCTGCCCGACAAGGAACGTTACCGCGACCATATCACGCAGGGGAATGCTTTCTTCGCGTCATTGGATTCTGTCGATGTTCTTCAGGGAGATTGCCGGAGCCTCATAGGACGTTATATAGCCTTTCTTGAGGAGACACAGCAGCATGGCATTGCCACGCAAGAGGAGCTGGAAGCTTTCCTTCGCAACGAAGACCGCTATTTCCGTTCCCTCCTCGTGCATCTTTGTGATATGAACCTATATCCGTCGGAGCAGGTCAGCGACCTTACCGCCGAAGTGGTGAACGCTATCAGTGCAACCCTGGATGCCCCCGATGTACCCTTTGATTCGGACATGGCATTGGTCTATATGATAATGCGTAGCAGCCGCAGACTGTTGGCCAATGCCCGACAATGTGCGGAAGACATGCAGGGCGGCAACATCCGCTACGATGCAGCGCGTGCAGCAGCAAGTTTCTGGATGCTGCTGCAACCGTTCCTCTATATGGATGATACCGCTATCTGCATGTTGTCGGACGAACAGGCAGCCCTTATGCTGCAGCTCTCAGAGCGGATGCCCGGACTGCTCGCCCCTCTCGTTGCCCATATCCCTGCGGAGCATTTTGATGTAGGGCAACTCTCCAAGGAACTTATCATCACTTACCTGACCAGAATAAGATAAACCATGACATTACAGGAAACCGTAGAACAGTTCAAGATGCTGGCCACTTTGCAGATGCCCGCTCTTGTCAATCCCTCCCTGCTGGCAGACTCGGAGGTTGAAGAGGACTATGTCCTGCTTACCTACCGACTGCCCGAACCCATGCCCATTGACGAACTGATAGATGAGATGGAGGACCAGATGGAGCTGGTGCTCCTCTACCACATGGTACCGTCAAAGGATACGCTGTTCGGACACCGCTGCTGCTCCTACTCCAATCCCCGTTTCGAGCACATGTTCAAGCTCAACTCATCCACGGACGACCAGGGCTTGTGCCATGAGCTTCACGTAACGGTATATGCCTCTCTAGAATATATGTGCGAGGAGCTGAGGAGCGAGCTGAAGCGTGTAGCATCCCGCGGTCACATGCTCTTCGACCGCACAGAGAGTCGCCTGCTGATGGATTTTTTCTGATACGCGCCATGAGAGAAGCTACCATGACCATGATGGTCACCCTGATACGGAAGCATCGCACATGGATTGATGTACTCGATGCCGGCATGAAGGAAGAGTTTGTCATCCTCAGCGGGCGGGATATGATGAGGGGGCAACACCGCACACTGCGTCTGGTCTCCAAGTGTAACACGCGCATCAGCCGCAGGGGACAGGTCTTCTCCATCCCCGAGTTTGAGCTGGCCAATGCCGTCAGAAAACTTAAAAGCTGCCCCCGTTTCCGTTCCCGATACAGGAAGAACGCCTTTCTGCCCGAAGACGTGAACGAGATTGTCCGGGTCGCATCACACGGAATAATAGAGCTGGAACTGCTATAATAATACAGAAATGATGGAAAGAAGACACCTCATATCGGGACTCGTTACGGTAATACTCTCCTGCGTTGCTATAATGTTCCTTTTGCCCGACAGCGTAATCCCCAACGCCATACCCGCGACACTCATCTTCCTCTGTCTTGTCATCCTGCGCATGGTCATATCCCATAGGCAGGAGGGCAATGATGATAGAAACAAGACTGATGGTGACAGCCCCGATTCTAAACCTGAATATTGACCTGAACCTTAATTTCAATGATAGTATGCTGACTAAAATTCTGCTTATTCTTTTCCCTGCCATCCTCTTGTGTACACCGATGGCTTTCAACATGAAGATCGGTCATCGTATGACCGCATTCTATCACCGTATGGCATCCAGTGAGAAAGCACGCAAGTTCTACATGCTTGTCCATCTGTTTATGCTTCTCCTCTTCCATTGGCTCTACTATTCGGCGATGGAAGATGTCGTGGCTCTGGTACCGTCTACGGCTATCACCCTTTGCCTGTTCTCATATACCCTCACAGACCGAATTTTCAATATAATGAAACGCTACATAAAAACATTTGCCGTACTGTTTGTGCTTATAGCGTTGGTTACGCTCTATTTGCAGGAGTTATATCCGTCTGTTGTCACACTCGGTTTTATCCTTCATGCTTCAATTTTCTATCCGTCCCAACTTGTACGGGAGAATCAGGTGAACCGTCATTCGATGGATGAGTGACATTATCCGCTTATACTATTGACCTTACAGACTGCCAGTTTTCATGTGTCGGCTTCTTGCCTGCTTTTTCTGCAAAGGTAGGCGGCTGTCCCTTGTCATACGTGCAAAACCCGCCATGCTTTCCATGAAGAATCTTCCACTGCCAGCAGAGCGTATTCTTCCCGAAGTTTTGCCTATGCGGCCTTTACCGCCAGTCAGGCAGAAAAACAGCCATTCACCCGAAGCGTCGGAGATAGCGACGGTAGGGAAAAACAGACAGAACTATGGACAAGGATTTCATCTTACGGATTGCGCAGACTGCCCGAGAGCAGTTGTTGGCAGGAACGCCCATGCAGGTTATGATGTCATGGGGAGTGACAGATTTTGCAGCTATGGAGTTCAAGGGCATGGCTGCACTCCGATTCCATGTGAACGGCCGTCTTTTCAAAGGATATGTGGTCATAGCGTACAATGCTTCGGACTATTATGAGGTATATCTGCTGAACCGCGACGGAGTGTCCTGTGTACACAATGAGGTCTACTGTGACGAGTTGGGTACCACCATTGACGAGGCCGTCGAGAGCGGAACCGACAAGGAGGAGTACGACCGTTACTGTGAGGCGCAGCTGAACCTTCTGATAGCCGAACAGGACTGATGAGCTGCTGATAGTAGCAGCTGTTGATGTGCCGGTGTCTCGGACATCGGCACATCAATCTCAACGAATGCTTGCTTTTATTCTGACGATAGCCACACCGATGTGGCACCATGACCTCTTGTAGGTTGACACCAAACAAAGACCATCAAATGAAAAACGAACCAATGAATGATTGGAGAACCCGTCAGCAGGGCTGTCGGATTCTTGTGGACAAACCTCTTTTAGACTATCTCCGTAGCAAGTGCGACGGGAAGTTCACCAAACTGGATGCGTTCTGCTATCTGCTGGACAAGGCAATGGCAGCTCCAGCCCATCAGCGTTGCGATGATGCAAGCACAGATGTAGCAACAGTGCGTACACTGCACCCGTTTGAAGTGACGGTGACCGACCTTGCCAAGTCGTGGAACTGGCACCGGGCCACCACGCGCAAGTTCCTCACCGAGCTGGCAGAGATGGGACTGTTGACGAAGGAACCGCTCCAGAAGAGCTGCATCATCACGATGCGTCTCTCAGAGGCAGACGGTACCGCAGATGGCCCATCTGTGCAGCAGGCTCCTGACCATAGGATAGCCTCATTTATATGTGGCAATCTGCCGCTTGACGAAGCATGTCACCTCTTCGGACAACTGACAGCATGTGACGGTATGCCGGCAAGCGGTATACAGACCGGCCGGACAGACCTCACAGCCCTCATGCCGTATGGCATCATCCACCGCATGATGCTATGGCATCTCTATGAGCTGCCATCGGCTTGTCATATGGACAATGCTGTGCTCTCCATCCTGCATGAACTGTACACCAATCACCATAACGGTGAATGGAGTACGATGCTCGCAAGGCTTACGGACCTGTCCGCCATTCTCCACGGGGAGATACTGCCGAGCAGGCATCCCGCCTTTGACGGGATGCCCGGAGAGGAAGCGGCATTGCTCGACAGGATGTACAGATATTATCATCATCTTGTTTCACCTGATAAAGAATGATTGTGACACACATCATCCGATTCCGGCTTGCCGTCTGATGCGTACACCCCCTTCTACTCCTTGGAGTAATAGCGAAGGGTTTCCCTTCTTGAAGGGAGAGCCTGTTCTAACACCACGGGCTTGCCCGTTGTCCACTCATTTTTATGGAGGGGTAGCCTAATTCCCGACACGCCTTCCAGCGGTCGGGGCAGTGTCCGCACAGGCAGCAAGCTGGGATAGGATTACAAAGCATAGGATTATGACCAAGACAGCAAAACAGGTAATGGATATACGTGCATCAAAAGGTATATCCCGGGGCGAGAGCGACGAGCAGCAGAGACGCTGGGGAGACAAGGCGTGGGAAGAGGCCCAACGGCGCGGCAACCATGACCGTACGAGAGACCGTCTCAACTTTGAGATAACAAGGGGAGGCCTTGTGCAGCCCATCGACAAGAGCAAAAGAATGACGGAGCGCATGGCGGAGGTGTTGGCATCACGCGGTATCAAGGATCCCAATGAGGGACTGTCTGAACCGAAGTTCCGCACCTGTGTGAACATCATCTTCGGTGGGTCACGTGAGAGGATGCGTGAGCTGGCTTTCGGGAACCAGACGCTGGATGAGGTGCACGGTGCCGACAATTCACACCTGAAGCGGATGCCGGAGATTGAACAGTGGGCAAAGGATATGTATGCCTTCGCATGTGGCAAATGGGGAGAGGAAAACATCATCGGATTCTATGTACATCTGGATGAACTGAATCCACATCTTCACTGTACGCTCCTGCCGCTTGACGGGAACAACCGCTTCGCCTTCAAGCGGCTGTTTGCCGGGGAAAACATCTACGACTTCAAGGCACGCACGACAGCACTTCACAATGAACTGGCAGTGGTCAATGAGAAGTGGGGGCTGGGACGTGGCGACAATATCTCCGTTACCGGTGCCAGGCATCGCTCGACGGAGGAATACCGCCGCCTGCTCACATCGGAGTGTACAACATTGGAAGAGAAGATAGAGAACCATAGGACGGTGCTTGCCCACCTGCAGGCGGACATCCGACTGGCAGAGCGTAGGGTGAAGGGGCTGACAACGATGGTGATGAATCTCGAGAATAGGAAGTCCGAGCTGGAGGAGGAACTGGACACGCTGCATGCCGACTTGCAGGCCGGACGTGGCGACTCGGAGGAACTGCGTGCACGAATCCACAAGCTCGATACCCAGCTGCAGAACGTACTGGACAATCTGGCAGACAAGAAAGGCAAGCTCACGGAAGCTGACCGCACGCTGGCCGGGCTGAAAGCGGAAATGGAGACCACGCAGGAGCGCACGGACGAACTGCGCAGAAGCGCCTGCCTGATGGCGGACAATATCAGTATGCAGACGAGGTACAGGATGACAGATGCCTTGTATGTGGAGATGGCGGACAGGCTGCGTGCCCTTTGGCCGTCCATGACACAAGAGCAGAAAGGCCTTTTCACCGGCACGGTACTGGAAGAGGTGGCCGAACGTGGCGAACAGATTGTCGAGTGCGGCATGCTCCTCCTGTGTGGATACGTTGACCGCGCCACGGACTTTGCCCAAGGCTGCGGAGGTGGCGGAGGAGGTACTGACGGAAATTGGGGACGGCGTGACGATGAGGACGACCGGATGTGGATACGTCGCATGATGATGGCAGCACGTCGTATGATGAGACCGTCGGGCGGCAAGAATGTCAAGCGCAAGTAACCGATAGGGTAGTATGAATAAAGAGTCTGATTTTGCCACATCGCATAAATGCAGTTAAAATCGGACTCTTTTTTTTGTGTACTTTTTATCGGTTAAGATTTTCATACTTCTTTTGTAGCAGAAATCAAACCAAGACATAACGATATGATTCGAAAACTGACATTGATATGTATGTGTGGGCTGACGATAGGCACTCAGGCTGACAGCGGCCATGCGCAGCAGCTACCTTTGTGTACGCAAACCGATCTGCTCACTCCCGTTCAACCCTCCTATTTGAAACATGTGACTGCCGCCTCGGGGTGGGCTGCCAACTGGTTCATGGATGTCACTGGCGGTGCTACCGCCTTTGTCGGCACTCCGCTCGGATGCGAGGACCTGTTCGGACGCATCACTCCCTCGCTGAGTGTTTCGTTCGGCAAGTGGTTTACACCTGCCGTCGGGGCGAAAGTATCTTTCCAAGGATTCCGTTACAAGGACTGTATGCTGGCCACACGGGACTACCGTCATCTCCATGCAGACCTCCTATGGAATGTGACAGGCAGCCACTACCATGCGCGAGACCGTCCCTTGGCTATCGTTCCCTATGCCGGTCTGGGCATCATCCGCAACGAGGACAGCGGGAACAGTCCCTTTGCCTTATCCTATGGACTGATGGTACGATACCGCCTCGCCGAGCGGTTGCATCTGACGATGGAGCTTGGTGGCACCACCACATCCGATGACTTTGACAGCTACAGCCACAGCGACTCCCGGGAGTTCGGTGACAATCTGTTCAGTGTCAAAGCGGGATTGTCCATCACCCTGGGAAAGGTCGGTTGGAAAAGAGTCATTGATGCCCGACCCTATATGACGCGCAATGAACAGTTAGTGGACTATCTCTCATGCCTGCAAGCGGAGAACGCCAAACTCGCTGCGCAAAACAGCCATGCGGCACAGCTCATGGCTGAGATGAAGAAGATAATGGAGATTGAAGGGCTGCTGGTACGATATCGCCATCTGCTTGACACGCTGGAGAAGGAGTCCGTAGCAGACAAAGGCGGATATCCCAAGAATGATTACAGTGGGCTGAACTCCCTTCGCGCCCGGATGATGAACAGCACCGGCACCCTTGCAGGTGACTCTATAGCTGTAAGGGCTGTGGATTCCGATACAGTCTTCCAATCCTCCCGCTATATGTCACATGGTAGCGACTCCCTGCTGGCTGCAGCCTATCTGTCATCAGTGACCAATGGCAGCTGCATCGGTTCTCCCGTCTACCTCTTTTTCACGATGGGTACCGCGACACTGACAGATTCATCCCAGCTTATCCATTTGGATGATATTGCGCGTATAGTCAAGCAGTATGGCCTGGCAGTACGAGTCGTTGGAGCAGCGGATAGTGCTACGGGCAACCCCGTCATCAACGACAGGTTGAGCAATGACCGTGCAGACTATATCCTGGCCCAGTTGCTACAACGTGGCGTTGACATCAAATGTATCGAGAAGATTACAGAGGGTGGCATCAACAGGTATACACCCGCAGCAGCCAACAGGCATACGAGAATAGAACTTTATCTGAGATAGTTTTTCATTATATGTGAAATATTTCGCACGATAAGAGGGGTACATGTCCCCTTTTATCGTGCGTTTTAATATATTCGCAGTATTCTTAAATTGAAAAACGGATAAATATCATATATTAGATTTATTAATCGTAAGTAAGACATCATATTAGCATAAATATATATGAGTAAAGTTGATTAAAGCTATTTGAATTGATATTACAATCGAAAATCTTTTATACCTTTGCATAGGGTTTAAACTATGGAGAAGTAATACTATGGAGAATTTAGCTTTCCCAACAACATTCAGCGAAGAAGATTACAATGAATTACTGCAACGGGCTGTAGCAGTAATTGAGACTTCACGATTGCATATAGCAAAGCAATTGAATACAATAGCAATGTCTTCCTATTGGGAGATTGGGAAGTTGTTGGAAGAACGGAAAGTAGATAGTAAGCATGGTGATAGTATTGTTAAGAGATTATCAATTGATTTGAAGTCTCAATATCCAGATATGGGATTATCTCCACGAAATCTTTGGAATATGAAGCGCTTCTATCTCCGTTATTGTCAGGATGATATAAAAGTGCAACAGGCCGTAGCAGTTTTGCCATGGAGTCATAATCTACTTCTTATGAATTATGATTTATCCCCCGGGCATGTAGTGTTCTATGCAAACGAAGTATTTACTAAAGGGTGGTCACGAGATATGCTTCGCCACGCATTGAAATCCGAATTCCATCTTTCTATTGAAGCTGTAGAAAAATCCAACAACTTTACAACCACACTGCCTGCTCAACAAGCCGAATATGCCAATGAGGTATTCCGTAGCAGTTATAATCTTGGTTTCATTGATGCTATTGAACCGTTGAAAGAGTTGGATTTGGAACGTCGCCTTGTGCAGAAGATTACCACATTTATAATGGAGTTGGGCAGCGGTTTTAGTTTCATCGGTAATCAGCATACGCTAACTTTTAATGACAAGGAGTATAGGGTCGACTTACTCTTCTTCCATCGCCGACTTCGCTCTATGGTTGCCATAGAATTAAAGATTGGAGAGTTTAAACCCGAATATGTGGGTAAAATGAACTTCTACCTGTCTCTATTGGATAAGTTTGAGAAAGCTCCCGATGAAAACCCATCAATCGGTATCATACTATGCGCCGAGAAAGATCATTTGGAGGTTGAATTGGCTCTGCAAGATGTAAACAAACCTATTGGTGTAGCTGAATATCAATACTTATTACCTAAAAATAAGTTGCAAGAATTGGTAGCAAATGAGATGAAGAAATCTATATAAAGAATTGAACGTGCAATAGCTGCAATGATTAAGAATATACGAACTAAAATTAAAACTTTAGGAATATGGAAAACGATAAAATTATAATAGATTTAAGCAAAAGTATGAATGCCCGTTCTTTTGAAGAATCAGATATTATTCATAAGACGGAATTTGATAAAGTGATAGAACTTATTAATAACAAAATAACAAAAACCAAAGATAATCATATCGATATTCACAAACGATATAATGATACGATCACTATTTTGGGCTCACGAGGAAGCGGAAAAACCTCTTTTTTGATGAGTATTCTCCATTATTGTGAAGAAAAAAGAAATGAAGATATTGAAATTATCGAACTTATAGACCCTACGCTTATTGAGGAAAAAGGACACATTTTTTTAACATTAATTTCTTTAATTACTGATAAGGTCGAAAAGAAAATAAGTAAAAATGAATGCGACCCATGCTGTAAGGAATATCGTAAAAGGAAATTATGGGATGATAAATTAAAGAATTTGGCGGCAGGTTTGCCTTCAATAGATATAGACAATACCTCATTGTATTCAAATTGGCATGATCCTGAGCATGTGATGAGAAAAGGTCTTGAATCTGTAAAGGCTGCAAAAAAACTTGAAGAAAACTTTAATACAATAGTTGAGGAAGCACTTGAAATCTTAGGTAAAAAGGCATTTTTGATAGCCTTTGATGATATTGATGTAAATTTCAATAACGGTTGGAAAGTACTTGAAACAATACGTAAGTATCTTACTTCTCCACAAGTGATAACTTTATTAAGTGGAGACATAAAGCTTTTCTCAAAAGCAATTCGTAAACAGCAGTGGATTAATTTTGGTGAGGAACTCTTGAAAAATGAAGGCGAGAGAGAAAACAATATTGAAAAATATGATGAGCTGGTAACAGAAATAGAGAGTCAATATATGCAGAAAATTATGAAGGCTCCTAATCGCATTCATTTATTAACAATTGGAGAGAAATTGAATAATGGACATAAGATATTAATCAACCAATCACAAAAAGATGTTACAATATATGAACATCATGAAAACTTTTTAAAAACTTTAGGTTTACATAATAAGTATGAGATAAATGCTGTTAATACGTATTTATTAGGTTTGCCTTTAAGAACACAGATTCAATTGTTTAAATTATTTGAATGCGTGAAGGAAGCAGATTCAAACATTCTAAATATAACAGATGCCTTTGTCAGTGATTTATATGAATCTGGTGTTGATGTTGAATTAGCGAAATCACAACCCAAAGATTTCTGTAATATTGCCCACAAATTTCTACTTCAAGAAGAGCTCCTTAACGAAACATATCAGTTATTACCGACATCTAGTTCCGTAAATTATAATGCAGTTCTTTTCTCTTTGTATACAATGTTTATTGCACATTCAAGAAATAATCCATCAATGTTTTTTGAATACTGGATAGCAATCGCAACAATAAAGAATCTACTGACAATAATGCCGTATCGTAGTGATCAAGAGAAAGAACATTCGCTTGTACCTACAATTGAAGGATTGTCAGAGTATTCATTTATTGGACAGAATAAAGTTTATAGGGATATTTGTAGTCATTTATCAACCTATATAAGAGCCACATTAAATTACAACAGAACTGAAAATAAACTTCCTTGGGGTGGAACTATAGTATTAAAAGGATTTGCCTCAAAGGCAAAGGGTTCATCTGAAGAGATGGAACATCGTATTGATCGAGTTTTTCAGAATGAATCATCCATAAAGAAACAATTGGCCTATTTCCCTTTATCAATATGTTCTTTTGCACACAAGCAGCAGTCCCTTGTAATTTATTCTTTCTATACATTATTAGGTACTATTGTTGAATTACTTAAACGTTTCAATGTCATTAAAATGGCATCTAATAAGAATAATAAACAGAATATAATAAATGATATTTCGATTTCGCTCAATGAGCTATCTCAAATCAAAGATATTGTTATGCCAGCATTTAAAATGGGGGTAGGAGGAAGTAGTAGTGAAGATGAGATAGGAGATGATAGCATTGGAGATATAGCACTAGATAATAAAGAACTTGCATATGCAATATATGTATGGTTGAAGAAATGTCCAACAAATGTTCCACCTCATTTAATAGGGAAAATTGCAACACGTTCATTCTATGCAATCAGAAGGCTTGATGATATAAGAATTGAAGAAGAACCTCACTCTTTAGGAAATGCTATGCATAGACGTATTATTATTGTTATGAATTCAGCAATATTGGAAGATGCGAAAGAATACCTATCAACATGTAATTTGTCCAATAATAACCCAACTGTAAAGAATAAAATATTTATTGATAATTTAGAAAAAATTTACACGTTAGTATATAAAAAGAATAAAGAGGTTCAATTGTTGGGGTTTTCACGTTGGCTATTAGCCTGCCCGTTGTTTTTACTGTATTTGGATATTGAATCTTTACGAAAAGAATCTGCAGAGAAAATAACGGAAGATAATAAAGATAATATTGGCTGTTTGTCATTCTTCTTGGATATATATAAAAATGATGAAAGTCAAACAAAAAAAGAAAACGGGCAAAAGGCGAAATCTGACAATAACCCTCAATTTACTATTGAGTGGTTTAAGAATAATTCTATTTATGATCAGTTAAAGGACGTAGAGATGTTTACTAAATAAAACGAGTAAATAGATGAAAAGCGATGAGAACAAACTCTATAATAAGATATCTACTTGCTGATAACATATCGCTTCTTGATTATATCTGTGGTAAGGTTCCATCTTTCATAGATGTAAAACGACGTTTGTTGCTACTCTTACGTAGTGAGGATAAGAATGTTCCGGATCACTATTATAGGCTGAATCAGCGATATTCATTAAAAGACATAGACTCCCTTCCTAGTCTTTTAACGAAAGGACTATATAAGCTAGCAGAGGAACATTTGGAGATGATTAATGACCATATTTATGTAAAGCAGTCTATGCAAAATTCGTGGCAAGAACTTATAACATATATCCCGCCACTAATTCTGCAAATGGCATTCTTACATGTAAAAAAACCATTGTGTGTGAATGCCGATATATCTGAAATAAGAGAGTATTGTCTCAAAACTATTCTTCCTAATATTAAATATACGGCTTTACCATATCCATACATTCCCGAAATTGCGCATATAGTAAAACATCAGCAAGGCTTTCACGATTTGCACATTCACTTAAATGGCTCTACAGAAGCAGATATTGTTTGGCAAGACTTGATGATGTATCCGCAGAGAATCTTAGATTTTTACGATAATTCTATAAATAATAGTAGTCTTGCACAAGAGCAGATAGAGCAAGATTTTGCTCCAATGAGTACTGAGAAATTAGAGCGATTACTATTAGTAGCAAGAAGGATAAGGCAATACTTATATATGGTCTTATTTGAAGACTATATTGGTGATACAGGAAAGGATAAAGAAAAGTCACAACATCAAGATCAACAACAAGGTAAAGAACCATATCAAGAACAACTTTTCAATGCAAAAGACTTGTCGGAAGTCATTTCCTTTTTTATAAATGGCAATGACGAACTTAATGATGGAATTGAAAATCCTTTTGCTACAATTACTATTGAAGGAGGAACTAGGTATGGAACTCCATTGAATGTAGAGGGGCTGATGTATATTCTTGTGTTGGGCTACTTGGTCGATAGTCAGAAGGAAAGTGTAGCTACAGCATTTCACCTATATCTACTAATACTCGGTTTCTTTAATCGTCTCCTCGTACAACAAAAGCACGATTACGGATTTGAAGAATTTCAGAAATACACAATGAATGGGATTCGCGATAATTGTGAAAGAATTGATTATAAGACACGTTTCTTGCAATTGTGTGGAAATAGTGGTTGTAATATTGCTTTTGTAGAAGGACGTTTCTCTCCAAAACTGTCAACACAAGAAAATGAACAACTCATATCCAACATAATTCAAGGTTGGGAGAATTGTCGGAAAGAGTTTAGGCGCTTGTCTGAATCAGAACGCACACAACCTCCTGAGTTGAAGTTGATAGCTCACTTTATAAAAAAGAAAGATAATGACCCAACATTGATTAGGCATGAACAGTTGCGTAAAGATATATGGGCAAGGGCAAATGTACTCGCACGAATGAAGGACAACAATTCACCTGCTTCAAGGCATATTATAGGAATAGATGCTGCTGCAAGTGAATTTGATGCCCCTCCAGAGGTATTTGCCCCTGCATTCCGTTATCTTAAAAGGAGAGGTTTCAACCATTTCACATATCACGCAGGAGAGGATTTCTTTCATCTTTTAGGAGGTCTTAGAAGTATCTACGAGGCTGTAGACTTCATGGATTTCAGCTATGGAGATCGCATAGGACATGCTACTGCTGCAGGGTTGTCACCTAAACAATGGATTGAAAACGTTGGTGAATATATCTATATGCGCAAAGGTGAATATCTTGACGACCTTGTTTTTGCATATAATCTTATAACAAAGTATTCAAACGATAAGTTAAAGCATACAATAAATAATCTCGTAGTGAAAATACACGAGTTATATTATAGTATATATAGTCATCCCTATTCTATTGAATTGATAAGTGAGGTATGGAAACTTCGTCGCTTATGTCCACTTCACGTATTTGCGGAGAATAAGGAAAGTGCTAAGAATATGTCGCTATATAATCAAGAAGAATGGTGTGAAGTTTCCAATAGACTAAATCTTGATTCCGAGGATGATAAATGTGATTGTGGCAATCATATGAATGAAGATAATGAAAGAATGACAATGCTAAGGCAATATCATTGCCCTAAATTCAGAAAGAAGTACGATGAAATAATTGAAGTAAAAACAACTGAAATCTTTTCTGAATTAGATTTGGAAGAATTACAATTGATGCTTTTGAAATATTTAAATGAAAAGGAAATTGTAATCGAAACGCTTCCTACCAGCAATGTGAGAATCGGTCATCATCATACATATGATACATATCATTTGTGGAACTGGATTAAATGGGAGAATGAAGGTAACCCTATCCCTCCGATTGTTGTTGGCACAGATGATCCTGGAATATTCGCCACTAATATTTATAATGAATACTCAAACATATACTGTAAACTTGTATATGTACATCATGTGAGTAGAAATCAAGCAATGAGTGTGATTGAAAAGTTGGAGAAGAATGCTCAGATATATAGATTCAACTAAAAATGTATTAAGTTAAAATGGAGAAATGTATGACGTCAGTTTTTAAGAAGATTGCTAGTAAGATTGCAGATATATTCAATATATTTGATTTTTCTTTTGTAATTTCGGGTTTTACGGCATTTGTTGTTATATATATTTTTTTATTGTTTACATATAATGATATTCTTCTTCTGTTTCAAGACTATTTTAGATGGTATATTATTATTCCGATTATATACATTTTAGGTCTTTTCATGTTTGGTATAGGACGATATGTACGCCAAGAGCTATTTCAACATAAGAAAAGGAAGTATGAATTATTTAAGAAATATGGCTTTACTCAGACTGAAGACGAAATAGATGCTTTGTATTGCCAGTATTGGGATAATCTTAAAAAAGACGAGAATACCTACGACTATGAATATTACAGTCGCATGTGGGTTATGATAGCAGTATATGAGGGGCTTATTGGCGATGCAATACTAGCCTGTATATTACTTATACCATATTCTGATATAATCAATAACAATAAAACATGTTGTGCCATTCTGATAATACTATTTATAGTGGCAATGTTTTCCCTCTTTATATATTTTATTTTGTTTCGTGAAGCGCGAAAGTATGCTGATACAATCGTAAAAGATCTTCTTGCAAAAAATAACAACTATCGACTAATTTCATGCAGTAAAGAATAAGGCGTTAATAATGTAGGGGGCACATAATGATATAATGGGGGGATATTCTGAATATTCCCCTTGTCCATTAAATAAAAAAAATCACGAAATATACTGGTCTGTTTGGCCTAGAAGTATGAGGCGTGGCTCATAACTTTCTTCATACAAACCTATTGATTGCAAAATATTATGGTCGGCTCTTCTGCGGATGGTATATCTCAATTATTTATATTGCCATAGCGGCTCATCTTCCCAGTCAGAAGGGAATCCTACAGCAGCAATGTCAACGGTAGGGTATTTTTCGATAAGTTTCTTCAATTTATCTTTGAACCTACTGTTGGGCGAAACCGTAAACAATAAATATTGAATCATGCAGATACGGTAATATATTCTCTTGGGATTCGTCTTTAAGATGTCAATCCATGGAAAGGCTGTGACTTGTGGATTGGCTGTATTGATTGCGAGCTCACGGTTCCAGGTTCTGGAATGATGACAACACATGTTACGCAAATTTCCCAACACCAGCATCCAGGAAGCAAATGACGGCTCTTGCAGTCCAAAGTACTTGGCCACCTTCTTCTTTGCTCTGGGACTCATGAGGTTCATGAATATGTGGCATAAGTTTCCCAATGGAAGTATCTCGGCTATCATCCATGCTGGAGGGTATGGACAGGAGTCCGAGTACTTGTGCTTGAAATGGATGATAAATTCCTCCTTGGACTTCTCATATTCCGACTGGATAAGTGCCAACGATGTGTTGAAGTGATGTTCGCTTTTGAAATATCTGCGCTCGGTCATCCAGAAATTATCCTCGAGTACTTCAGAAACAATGCTTACGATGGTACTGCGAAATGCAATTTCAATCTTTTCGATTTCATTGAAAAGCAGTATGCGTAACTTGCGGTCAAAGCGGTACATATTCATCAACTTGTCAAATGATGCATCCGGTTTGAACAACTTCTTATGTTTCGGTTCCTGATACAAAGGGTGAAAATATGCTTTGAGTCTGAAGTAACCGATGTTACGCACATAATTGATGACCTTTTTCTTGTCGTTAATTATGAGCCCTTTGGCTATTAGATTTTCTACAAGTTGCTCTGATGTTTTGTTCGGTTTGTTGTACTTGGCCATAGTGATAAAAAAACGACCTGCCTATTTGAGCATTGTTAAGAGGCTTGGCAGGTTCTACTGGGCTGCAAAATTACAAAGTATTTTGATTCCCACAAAATAAATAACAAGAAAAAACGGTTTTGGATTGTATTTTGCTGTTTATTTGCTCGTTTTTATCATAAAACTACCTCCTCCACCCACCCCCAACCGTCTCTTCTACTCGCAAAGCAGGTTCATACCCACGCCTTTCATCAGCATCATCCACCCCAATCCCATTCTCCAGCTTCTCGTTTACCCTGTCTATTTCACCGGTTACCATCGCCGATGCTCTCTTCACGTCAAACAGCGTTGTCTTGATGTATTCGGGTGACTCTTTCAGGCAGTCCAGCCACGCCTTCAGGTAGGCTGCGCTCTCCTCCTTGATGCTCTTTGTTATGCCATGCCGTTGTGCCACCAGCGCACTGCCCAGCTCGGCCACCAGCTCCTCGCGTGCATATTCCTTTGACCCGAATCCACCATTATTCTCCTTCAATCTTCCGAGCCGCCCTTGTGCCCCTGTGGAGTGTATCATCTCGTGCAGTGTCGTGCCATAGAACGACTCGCTGCTCACGAACTGCTCTTTCTCAGGCAGCACGATCTCATCCTTGCTGATGGAGTAGTATGCCCTGTCCTGATGCATCAGCGCGATGGGGCAGAGCCATTCATTGTGCGCTATCATCTCATCGATGGCCGCAAAGGAGAAATCCTCTCCCTGCTGTTCCGGCCGTTTCAGTTCGTTCTCTTCGCATATCTTCTCATAGAGCTCGGGACGTGCCTCACGCATGTTCGTCTGCTCGATGTTGAAGACGTTGTACACGTTGAGCTTCGGGTATACGTTGTAACGCTCCTTCTCCCCATCGGTCAGCAGCTTGTAGTCCTCATACTTGATTCTCTCCCTGGTCTCTTTGTCCACCACCGTGAACGAGGTCATGAACACGGGAAAGCTCCTTTCGCCCCTGCGTATGGCGACCTGTGGCATCTCCGCCTTCTTCTTTCCTTCTTCGCTGTTCATCTTCATCACACGGTCGAAGGTCATGAATACGGGTATCCCATATCCCTCCTTTTCGCTGTGGAGCATCAGCATCAGCGCATTCATGCCGTTGTACTCGCGCCCCGACAGGTTCTTCGGCCAGCGCAGCGTCCCCTCGGTAAACCAGGGTTTCTTCCAGTCACCCCTGATGGCTTGAATCTTCTCTATCATCATCTCAGCAAACCGTTCCAAGGCACGTTCCTCCGCTGTTCTTCC
>Ga0233361_1000008_pt1 | contig 39322 bp, 30 predicted proteins | sample ElkDunMinimDraft_21_FD_180678 | JGI IMG/M metagenome (GOLD analysis project Ga0233361, IMG submission 180678) | Fecal eukaryotic communites from dung pellets of Tule Elk in California, USA - Elk Dung C0 | ecosystem: Host-associated > Mammals > Digestive system > Large intestine > Fecal | place...
TATTAACATTATTTAACATTTTAAGAAAAAGGAAAGCTATAAAGAAAAAGTTTTATAGTTATAAGGTGCTAATTTTATATCTATTAATAGGTGCAGTCTAAAAAACGCTATTACTTTGCAGCGGTTTAATCAAAATTAATTTATATGAAAATTTTTAAATTGTTAACAGCACTATGCTTCTTTATGGGAATATTAATAACGCACAAAGGCATAGGCAAGAAGTGTTTAAAAGCAGACGTTATTATGAACAACATTGAAGCATTAGCAACAAGTGAGACTATAGAAGTTTTAGAAAGATGCGACATGATTGGAACAGAGAAATGTCCTGCAGGAGGGTATGCTAGAGTCGTATTTCTAAATAACTATCACAATGTTATAAAAAAATAGATATATCAATGAAAAGAAACATTGTAATCATATTATTGAGCATACCCATTATTATGGGATGTACAGATAGTAAAAAAGAAGTTATTACTAAATTAGTCACCAAATGGCAAGGTAAAGAAATCGTACTGCCTGATAGTAGTGTCTTTACCATTCAAGGAAAAGATACGGTGAATGTAGATTGGGATTCTAAGTATAAGTATAAGATATTAGTATACGTGGATTCTGCTGGTTGTACCAGTTGTCGTTTACAGCTACATAAGTGGAAGGAATTTATTGCAGAAGTCGATACTATAACGCATCATTCAGTACAATTTCTCTTCTATCTTACTCCCAAAAATGTAAAGGAAGCACGCTATATAACACGACGTGATGATTTTACCTATCCTATGTGCATAGACCCTGAGAATAGGATAGACGCCTACAACCATTTCCCCATTGAAGATATGTTCCATACATTTCTCTTGGATGCAGACAACAAGGTTCTAGTGATTGGTAACCCGATACACAACATCGCTGTAAGAGAACTGTATTTGAAGACTATTTGTCAATAGCCCATAGTTAAAGGTTGAGATATGAAAAAAACTATAGTGTACATCTTTGTAGTATTGCTGACAGCAGCCTCTTGCAGTGTTGACAAGCGAGAGAAGGATATTGCGAGTGAAGCACGCAAAGACAGTGTGCTCACTGTGAAACGGCGTACAGGTGAACCTATCGAAACAATGGTGCTCACCGAAAGAGCCTTTCACCGCGAGCTTGCAGGCAATGGCAAGATTGTTGCCATGCGTTCTGCAGAGTTACGCTTTAGCGCGACAGAGCAGATTGCACATATATGGGTACGCAATGGAGACCGCGTCCGCAAGGGTCAGCAACTTGCCCGGCTTGACCTCTTTGCGCTTGAGCGTTCACTTGCCCAAGCCAAAGACAATCTTGAGCAAAGCAAACTCGACCTTCAGGATGTGCTTATCGGTCGTGGATATTCACTGGAAACTCAGAACGATGCTCCCACCGATGAAGTGGAACTTGCAAAAGTCAAGAGCGGATACAACAAAGCACTCATTGCCTATGAACTTGCCGAGGAGAATCTGCGTAAAGCCACACTCACAGCCCCATTTGATGGCGTTGTAGCTAACCTTAAGGCAAAAGCAAATAACACTTCTTCTGGAGAAGTGTTTTGCCTGATCATCGATGACGAATTAGTCAATGTGGAGTTTTCTGTTCTTGAGAGTGAGTTACCTTTGGTTAAGCGTGGATTTCCAGTATTTATCACACCTTTTGCAAGTGCCACTGCTGAGTATCTCATCGGCAAGGTTTCCGAGATTAATCCATACGTTGAGAGTAACGGTATGGTCAAAATCAAGGCACAGGTCAAGAACAACGGAACTCTATTGCAAGGTATGAACGTAAATGTATTGCTACGCCATCCCATAGAACAAAACCTTGTGATACCCAAGACAGCCGTAGTGATGCGCTCCGGTAAATCGGTAGTATTTACACAAGTAAACGGAAAGGCACAATGGAACTATGTTGAGATTACGGCTGAGAATAGCGATTCCTGTGTTGTTGCACCACGCAGCAAAGAGTATGAAGGGCTTTCTGTGGGTGATACGGTAATCGTATCTGGCAATCTCAACCTTGCACATGAGACAGAATTGGAATAACAAAGAAAGGAGGTGAACAATGTTACCTGAATAAAGTAACAACAAAGACATTATTAAGAATACAAGATATTACAGGCGAGTTTGGTTTCTGTATTCGTTAAAAAAAGAAACAGATAAACAGATAATTAAAATTATAAAAAAAACAATTTAGATATGAAGAAAATATTTGGAACAATGACAATTGTCGCTGCTGTATTGTTTACAACTGTTAGAACTTATGATATGCAAAAGAACAGCGAAATTTCAGGAATTACATTAGTGAATGTAGAAGCATTAGCTCAAAATGAAAAAAATTGTCCCGGTGGAAGCTGTACATTTAAAGATAGCTTCGGAAATGAATGTACTGCATGTTGTCCTGAGGGAAAAGACCCAGAATGTAATACATTTGGTTGTAGTTGTGAATAAATAAAAACTGAAACTAGTAAAAAGTCACTAGTTAAATTAAAAGAGGTCAATTATAGAAAAAACTATACACACCTTTTTTAATAACAATGTCTTTTTACTAGTTTCTATAATAAAATATTACATGAAAAGGAATTTCATTTTATTTATTATTAGCCTGCTCATATTTTGTAATTGTAAAAATGAGAGAAAAGAGATCTCAAACTATAACGAGATTGAAGTAATACAAATATTACCAGAAACGGCTGATGAATATATAAACTTATCAAATTTCGCGGATTCAATTGAAATTATCCAACTTAATAAAGACTCTAAAGAATTGATAGGTGTTGTCCATCGAATTATAATAAGAAACAAGTATATTTATCTAATAGATAAAACCTTAAAACAAATTATATTATTTGACAAGGAAGGTAATTTCGTAACAAAACTATCAAAATACGGAGATGGACCAGAATGTTATTCATTTTTAGGACCAGTGTTTATTGATTCACTTGAGAGTTATATAGACATTATTGATATGAAAGCCAATAAAATTTTGAGATATTCTAATCCGACCTTTGAACTTATCAAAAGTAATTCATTCCCAGACATTAGTTTTAATTCGTGTGTGAGGGCACAAGATAGTATTTATTATATAGCTACACAACAACATGAGAATATCATTAACGGGAAAAACACGAATACAGAATTTGTAATATACACAACTGATGGTTTTATCAATAATTTCTTTGATAAAAAAATTGATACAAAAAGGAATAATTATTCAGCTGCAACTGAAAGCATTCTAGAAAGTTGCGATAATGAATCATTCTATTATTCTTCAATGTTCACCAATACAATATACTCAATAGATAGTATTTCATTAAAACCTTTATACTATATTGATTTCGGTAATTGTAGAATGCCCGAAGATTTAGGCACTCAAGACATTAATGAGCAGATAAATTACATACATCAAATGAAAGGAACTGCCGCCTTTCCCATAATGACATTAAATAATAAACAGTATACATTTATTACATATTTCTACAAAGAAAAGAGTAACCAAAGCATGTTTAGAACACAAGATTTAAGACAATTCATTATAGATAAGAATAACAACCGACAATATCATACCAAAAAGATTATAAACGACATATGTGACTTCCCTAAATATATCAGTTTTGACACTTATTTTGGCTGTGTACATGACATCTATTACAATAAAGACTTTGTTGAGGTAATTATACCATCCATATACCTTGAATCAATAGGAGAAGAAAGTGTTATAATTGACGGTATTGGTGAAATCACTAGTGAAGACGATCCGATTGTAGTTCTAATGAAACCGAAGAAGCGTTTATAATTCCCTTCTTCACTCTCTATTGTATTTATTTCTTCAAATTTAACAAGTTTTACTCTTTAATGATAGCTAATACTAGTACTAGTCTAACTACTTAAAAACAAAGCATAACAATTATATATGGGAAAATAATTATGATCCATTTCCTCCTCCGCCGCCCCATCGCCGTATTCATGGCATTTACAGCCTGCTTCATTGTAGGTGTTGTGACGTATAAGACGTTGCCCGTGTCGCTATTGCCCGACATTGCCATTCCTGAGATTACCGTGCAGGTAACGGGTGATAACACCTCAGCACGCGAGTTGGAGAACACGGTAATGCACACGCTACGTGCACAACTGATGCAGGTGGGGCGACTGGAGGACCTGCGCAGCGAGACACGAGACGAATCGGGCATCGTGCGCATGCGCTTCGAGCATGGCACCAATACCGACCTTGCCTTCATCGAGGTAAATGAAAAGGTCGATGTAGCCATGAGCTACCTTCCCAAGAGCACGGCACGCCCTCGCGTCATCAAGGCCAGTGCAACCGATATCCCCGTCCTATACCTCAACCTCACGCTCAAGGATGAAAAAGCTAACGCTCCCGATGCCGATGAGCGCTTCCTTGAGTTGTGCGACTTTGCTGACAATGTGGTGCGCCGCCGAATAGAGCAATTGCAGGAGGTGGCTATGGTAGACATCTCAGGGCTCACCCACAAGCAGGTACAGATTGTCCCCCAACACTCCAAGATGGAGGCGTTGGGCATCACCACACGTGATATAGAGAATGCGCTTGCCAATAGCAATGTGGAGCCAGGCAGCATGACAGTACGCGAGGGATATTACGAATACAACATACGCTTCTCGACCGTGGTGCGCACCGTGGAGGACATCGAGAACATCCCCCTCCAGCACGATGGCCGCATCATGCAGTTGGGCGAGTTGGCCCACGTGCGTCTCGTACCCGCCACCGAAACAGGACTCACCCAATACAACGGCAAGCGTAGTGTAAGCCTTGCCATCATCAAGCAGGCCGATGAGAATATGGCACGTATGAAATCGGCACTCAACGGCACGGTGCGCTCGCTCCAGTATGCCAATCCCGACATCAACTTCGATATCAGCCGCAACCAGACCGAACTGCTCGACTACACACTCACCAACCTGCAGCAGAACCTCACTCTCGGCTTCCTCTTCATCCTCATCGTGGCTATGCTCTTCATGGGTGGTGTGCGTTCACCCATTGTCATCGGCATCTGCATGGTGGTAGCTATCATCATCAGTTTCATCTTCTTCTACCTCTGCGGCATGTCGCTCAACATCATCTCCCTGTCAGGCCTTATCCTTGCCGAAGGTATGATGATTGACAATGCCATCATCGTAACTGAGAATATCACCCAGTATCGCGATGCGGGACACAGCATCGATGACGCCTGCATACGCGGCACCAATGAGGTCATCACTCCCATGCTGTCCTCATCGCTCACCACCATTGCCGTATTCATTCCCTTGGTGTTCATCAGCGGCATTGCAGGAGCCATATTCTATGACGAGGCCTTTGCCGTGACTGTGGGCCTCATCGCCTCCTACATTACGGGTATCATCCTGCTTCCTGTGCTCTACAAGATAGTGTTCAGCCTCTCCCTACCCAAGGGATGGAAGAGACGCCTGCAAAACCATAGACTTACGGCTAAAGTCAACAAGGCTGGCAGGCTCAATCTCAATACACCACTGTCCCGCTTCTACGACAAAGGTATCGAGTGGGTATTCTCCCATAAGACGGTAACCGTTCTCTTCACCTTGCTCTCCATCCCCTTGTGTGTGCTCATGTTCAATATCATGCCCAAGGAGCGTATGCCCGAGACAAGCCGCACCGAGCTGTCGGTATATATAGACTGGAACGAAAACATCCACCTCAATGACAACCGCCGCCGCATGGAGGAGTTGGAGGCATTCTGCACCGCATACGCAGAAGAGAGCAGCACCCACATAGGCATACAGCAGTATCTCCTGGAGAAGAGTCTTGTATCCACCACCGAGGCCGAACTTTACCTGCGTACGGCTACTCCACAGCAGCTGGAGCTCTTGCAGCAGGCATTGCACAAGGAGCTGTCCACACGATATCCCCAGGCAACGGTAAGCTATCACGAGCCGGAGAATGTCTTTGAGCGTATCTTCGACACCAACGAGCCCGAATTAGTCGTGGAGCTGTACAATAGGGACAAGGAGAAACAGAACGACATAGCCCTATTGCGTGAAATGGAGAGGAGCATCAACCGTATCGCAGGAGAGAAAGCCACTGCCCCATCTACAGGACAGCAGATCAACCTCACCATCAACCGTGAGCGCCTGCTGATGTATGGCGTCACCTACGATGAGATTACCCGTCTGCTGCGCACTGCCCTCCGCGACAATAAGATTGCCACACTGCGCTCATACCAGAGCTACCTGCCCATAACCATCGCAGGCGATGAGCACACCCTTGACGGCATTCTCAACCGTACCTTTGTGACCATACCCGCTACCGATGGCGGCAAGGTACGCCATCAGGTTCCGTTGCGGGCCTTTGTCACCCAATCGAGAGGAGAAAGCATCAAGACCATCACCGCCGGCATGGCAGGCGAGTATGTTCCCTACACCTTTGCCGAGACTGCACGCGCCAAGGAGATTGCTGCCGATGTAAGGGAAAGCCTGCGCGGCAATGCCGATGATTGGGAGGCCAGTTTCTCGGGAGCATACTTTTCGAGCAACAAGATGATCGATGAACTGGTCATCGTGCTCTTCATCTCCCTGCTGCTGATGTACTTTATCCTCACCTCGCAGTTTGGCAGTTTTGTGCAGCCGCTCATCGTGCTTGCCGAGATTCCCATCGATGTGGGCTTTGCGCTGGTGGTGATGCACATACTCGGCATCAGCCTCAATCTCATGAGTGCCATCGGTATAGTTGTCAGCTGCGGTATCATCATCAATGACTCCATCCTGAAGCTGGATATGATCAATGTCCTTCGCGGCGAAGGTGTACCCCTGCTCGAAGCCATACACACGGCAGGAAGCCGTCGACTGCGTTCCATCGTGATGACCTCGCTTACCACCATGCTTGCTATGGTCCCCCTGCTCTTCACCCACGACTTCGGCTCTGAATTGCAAAGGCCGCTTGCCATAGCCATGATATCCACCATGACAGTGGGTACGCTCGTAAGCCTCTTTGTCATCCCGCTCATCTATTGGTTCATATATCGCAACAAAACAGTTCACACAAACTAAATCATATACACTATGCGAACAATCACAATATACACGACACTTGCCGTACTGCTCCTGACAGCCAATACGAAAGCTCAGGAGATACGCCTCACCCTTGACGATGCCATCACCATGGCTGCCGACAGTTCCCTGTCGGCCATCAAGGCCCACCGTGCCTACATGTCGGGCTATTGGGAATACCGTGCCTACAAGGCCGCGCGTATGCCGAGCCTGACGCTCAACCTCACTCCTGCCCAATACAACCGCAACATCGTGCAGCGATACGACTCCGAGAACGACCGCGACGTGTTCCGCACACAGCAGTCCTACTATGCGTCGGGAGGACTGTCGGTGGTTCAGAATGTAGACTTTACCGGTGGTACATTGTACCTCAACTCGGGTGTCGATTTCCTGCGCAGCTTCGGCGGCGATGCCTACTCGCAGTTCAGTTCAGTGCCCGTGCGAATAGGCTACTCGCAGAACCTTATCGGTTATAACCCCTTCAAATGGGACAAACTCATCGAGCCGCTCAAGTATGAGCGTCGCAAGAAGGAACTCTCCTATAACATGGAGCAGATATCCGAGGAGGCTATCGTATACTTCTTCTCACTCGCGCAGGCACAGGCCGAGTATGACCTTGCCGTCAAGAACATGGCTTCGTGCGACACCCTGTACAAGATAGGATGCGACCGCCACAAGATAGGGGCTATCTCCAGAGCCGACCTGCAGACCTTGAAGCTCGATGTCATCAATGCCAACAATACGCTCAAGAACAGCGAGATTGCCATGCGCAGAGCCATGTTCCAGTTGGCCTCGTTCCTCAACATCGACAAGGAGCAGACACTGAGCATCGAGCTCCCGGCACGCCCTAAGCTGCTGACGATATCAGCCGCCAAGGCATTGGAGTATGCACGCGAGAATAATCCCGAGTTTCTCGCTCTGAAGCAGAACATCCTCGAAAGCCGCCAGGCCGTTGACCGCACCAAGAAGGAGAGCGGCATCAATGCCTCGCTCAATGCCAGCATCGGATTCAATCAGGTAGGCAGCGAATTTGCACAGGTATGGCGCGATCCGCTACAGCAGGATATGGTATCGATGAGTCTCTCCATCCCCATCCTCGACTGGGGCGTGCGCAAGGGCAGGTACAATATGGCCCGCAACAATCTCACCGTGGTGGAGATCTCGTCACGCCAGAGCGAACAGCAGATTGAGGAGGAGGTGGTAATGACGGTCAACGACTTCAACGTGCAGGGCGGTATGATTGAGAGTGCCGAGGAGGCACGCCTGTTGGCCGAGTCGGCCTACGAAGACACGCGCATGCGCTTCATCATAGGCAAGTCCGACATCAACAGTCTTTCCATGGCACTCACGCGCAAGGATGCAGCAGAGAAGAACTATATATCGGCACTCCGCAACTATTGGCTGAGCTACTATAAGATACGTCGCTTGACGATGTATGACTTTACGAATGAGTGTACGATTGATTCAGGAAAAGAGATTATAAAACAATGAGAGTTTTCTTCATGAGAACATATAAGTTCAATCCGAGAGAAAGGGGGAGGGAAGCATGACAATCAATTCAAACCACCGCTTCCCATCCCCCGGCACTCTCACCTAACCAAGAAAGGAGGCAGAGAATTAGAATACAAAAGTAAGGAATATTATTGAAAATGCAAGACATGGGATACCATGATTTTGCAGGCGAGTGCAGGTATCGGTTGCTCGCTCATAGGAAAGAAACCGATCCAACAACTGAAAACAAATTAATAATCAAATAAAATTACAATAACAATGAAAAAGTTATTTGGAACAATGGCAGTTGCCGCCGCATTGTTTGCTGGTTATAGTGCTTATGAGGCACAGAACAGCGTAAATCTCAATGATGTTGCGTTGGCAAATGTTGAGGCGTTGGCTGAGGTGGAATCTGATGAAAGCACATATTGTACAGGATTCTACTACGTATGCAGATCACAATATGATAGTTTCATGGCTGAATTGGAGAGAAATTGTGACCATCACAATATCACCATTAAAAAAGAGGATTGCTAAGTGATAGTGTGTGCAATGATTGCATTTGAGTTGTTAAAGAAGTTTACTTCACAGCAACTCACTAAGATGCTATAATAACCACACATGCATAACAATACGAGACTGACTAAAAAGACTTTTATCTCTAAAGAATTGGATGAAGAACTTTTATCTATTATTTGGAAAATTAACTTTTTAGTCAGCCTTTCCAATAACTATTCGATATGAAGAACTGCTATCTTTTATTTGCCATCATTATACTTGCATCATGCAATGGGAAAAAAGCTTTCCATAACTTCGAAGAAGGTACATTGCGTTACGATACAATCGCAGTGTCGATTGATTATCCATATCTAAGTGAATATACTCAACATTCAGCCTATGTCAATCATGACACCCTTTTCTGGAGTGGATATAATCACATGACACATTCTATTGACATTTTTGACATAACCAACCAAAAGACTTGTCAATCTATCCAACTGGAAAAAGAAGGACCCAACAGTATCATTAATGTAACTAATTATATCATTAAAGATACCCTCCTTTTGTTCATAGACTATCAGAACAACTTGAATCTATATTCAAGGTTAAATCATAATGTTTCAAAAAGAATTTCTCCCATAGCGGATACGGAATATCGTATGTTTTACAATGGAGTATTATCGGGTTCTTATATCAGTTCTGTTTCAATGAGATTAAGAGAGAATTCTTTGATGTTTCCTATTTTCCCGATAAAGGATCAGACTGTTGATGATTTATTGGCAGTAGAAATGAATCTTTCCACGTTAAAACAAACCTATCTTCCACTTAAATATCCTGATGAGATGAAAGAAGATTTGTCTTTTTACTCCAGCCTTTCTTATATCTCTCTAATGAATTATGAGGACCGTATTGTTTATAATTTCCCGTACTCGTCCAAGGTATATGTGTATTGGAAAAATAATGCGTCAATTAATATTCTGCCAATGGAGAGTAAGATGACCGATAATAAAACACGTAAGTTGGATTCCCCTAATCGAAGAATAAGAGAATTGTTCGAGTATGAAGATGAAGCACTGCGCTTCAGGGAACCATATTATTGTAAAGATTACGACAAGTACATACGAGTACATCATGACTATGTAGATAAAAATACCGAACAGCGAGAATCATTCTTAATGAGCTACAATAATACAACAAAGGAAACAATCGAATACAAGCTTCCGACCTCGTTCTCTCCTATTTATTTCGTAGAAAGTAACAAGTTGTTCTTTCTATTGAAAAGTGACGATGACAGCAAACTGAAATTTGCGGTTGTTGAATTAGCAAAGATTTAACATGTGTTGGTTTATAACAACAGGTTCTCTTTAATAAAGCGAGTATGATACCTAAAAAATCCTCCTTCCCCCTCATCATCACCTTCCTTTGCCTGGCATTGGTAGGAGCTACGATGTTGCCGATGCTAACAGTACGTCTTCATCCTCTGCGTTATAATCCCTCAATAACGGTAGGATATAGCCTTTCTGGTAGTTCAGCGCGTGTGGTGGAGATTGAGGTGACATCCAAACTCGAAGGACTGTTAGCACGCATGAAGGGGGTTAGTGGCATAAATTCGAGCTCCTATAACGGTGGAGGAAATATATGGATATACCTTGACAAACATGCCAACATAGAAGCTTTGCGATTGGAGGCGGCATCCATAGTGCGTCAAGCATGGCCCGACCTGCCCGATGGGACAAGCTATCCGCAGGTAACGGTAAACACGCCTGATGAAGGAAAACTCAGCCCATTCCTGACCTATACCATCAATGCCCCGGAGACACCGGCACACATACAACACTATGTGGAGGAGTATCTGCAACCAGTACTCTCGCGTGTAAAGGGTGTATATAAGGTGGGGGTAAGCGGTGCATCGCCTATGGAGTGGCGACTGACCTATGACCCGCATGAATTGGAAGCATTGGGTGTCACATCCGGTGACATCCAGAGTGCTATCAGCTCATACTATGGTACGGAGTTTATCGGTAAGGTGCAAACGGGGAATGATGGCTGGCACCAACTGGCCATCGTGCCCGAAAAGTATGTGGGCGACAACCTGCCACTAGAGCGCATGTATGTAAAGAACCGGGAAGGACGCCTGCTCAGTGTGGCACAGTTGGTGAACGTATTGCACGTAGAGGCGGTTCCACAAAGCTACTACCGCATCAATGGTCTCAACTCCATCTATCTCTCCATCACAGCCGAGGAGAATGCCAACCAGATAACCCTCGGTAAAGAGATAAGAACATTGATGTCCGAGCTGGAGTCGTCCATGCCCAAAGGCTACGAGACACACATCAGCTACGATGCTACAGAATACATAAGCAAGGAACTCGACAAAATCTATTTCCGTTGTGGACTCACGGTACTAATACTACTTGTCTTTGTGTTGCTGATAACACGGCAATGGAGATATACCCTTCTCGTAGTGACCAGCCTCGTGGTAAATCTGCTTATCGCAGTGGTTATATATTACTTTGCCGGAATTGACATACAGCTCTACACGCTGGCAGGCATCACCATCTCGCTTAACCTGATTATTGACAACATTATTGTGATGTCCGACCACATACTGCAGCGCAAGAACATGAAGGCCTACCTCTCCATTCTGGCAGCTACACTCACCACGATATGTGCACTGGGAGTGGTCCTCTTCCTTGACGAGGGACTGAGAGAGAAGTTGCAGGACTTTGCTGTCGTGGTCATCATCAACCTCGGTGTGTCACTGTTTACTGCTCTCTTCTTCGTACCTGCCATGATGGACACACTCGGACTGAAGGAACGCAAGCCTCGCGGGAAACGTGCCAAGCGCATCATCGTACATTTCAACCATATATACGGCAAGATGATAGCCTTTATTTGTAGGCACAAGGTGTGGGCATGTGTGGTGCTGTTGCTACTGTTCGGATTACCTGTATTCCTCATCCCTGAGAAGATGGAGGATGACAAGGGATGGCACAAATGGTACAATACCACCCTCGGCAGTGACTACTACAAGGAAAAGGTGCGCCCTATCGTAAACACAGCACTGGGCGGCACATGGCGATTGTTTGTAGAAAAGGTATATAGCGGAAGCTACTTCAACGAAAAACATGAGACAGTGCTCCATGTAAATGCCACTCTCCCTAACGGCAGTACTTTGGAGCAGATGAACAACCTGATAGCCCGCATGGAGGAGATACTGAAGGGATACAGCGAGATCAAGCAGTTCCACACACAAGTACACAATGCTTACCGCGCATCGATAGACATCCATTTCCCTGAAGAGCATCAATATAGCAACTTTCCTTACCGGCTCAAATCGGAGATAACATCACGTGCCCTCGAATTGGGTGGTGGCAGCTGGAGTGTATATGGGCTGGAGGACCAGGGATTCAACAATGATGTGCGCGAGACAGCAGGCTCATACAAAGTAAGATTGAAAGGTTACAACTACGACCAATTGTATGAATATGCCGAGACCCTCAAGGATACACTACTCACCCATCGCCGTGTACGCGATGTACAGATAGGTTCGCATTTCAGATGGTACAAGGAGGACTATCGCGAGTTCCTTTTCGATGTATCAACTCAACGCCTTGCCGAAGCCAACCTGACACCGATGGAACTGTACAACTCCATGCGCGGCATATTTGCACGCGATATCTATTGTGGCAACCATCGCTCGGCCGATGGTACGAATGAGGCTATACGCCTCTCATCTTCACAGGCAAACCGCTATGACACATGGCAACTGTCATACCGTCCGTTGCAGAGTGGCGACAAGGAATTCAAGCTATATTCGCTTGCCGATATCGGTATCACTCCACAAGCCTCAGAGGTGGTAAAATACAACCAACGCTACGAGTTGTGTCTGCAATATGAGTATGTGGGCGCCTACCGCATGGGAACAAAGATGCTGGAACGAGAACTGAAGGAATTTAATAAATGGTTGCCTACAGGCTATGAAGCGCACTCGGAAATGGGAGGAGGATATTGGTCGAGCAAGGACAACAGCCAGTATCTGTTGCTGCTGCTCATCGCTGCGGTCATCTTCATTGTCACCAGCATACTCTTCAACTCGCTGCGCAAGCCGTTTGCCATATTGTTTGTGATTCCCGTATCGTTCATCGGAGTATTCCTCACGTTCTGGCTTTTTGAACTGAACTTCGACCAAGGAGGCTTTGCTGCCATGATCCTGCTGTGCGGAATCACAGTGAATGCTGCCATCTACCTGCTCGACGAATATGGGAACATACGCGAACGACACCCTAAGATGGATTGCATACGAGCCTATCTGAAGGCGTGGAATGTAAAGATTGTACCTATCATGCTCACGGTGCTATCTACCGTGCTCGGTTTTATACCCTTTATCCTTGGCGAGCAGAAAGAGGCCTTCTGGTTCCCGTTGGCAGCCGGCACGATTGGAGGATTGGTAATGTCATTGGTAGGTGTGTTCGTATTCCTGCCTATATATACCCTGAAAGCAAAAAAGACAAAATAGAAACGACATGACACGGCAAAACATCGAAAACATAATACAAGGAATAACAAGCCTATTTGTGGCATCAGGCCTCGTGTGGCTGACCTTGCAGGAAGTGCATACGGGATGGTGCAAGGAGCTGCCACTTATGCTGTATATGCTGCTGGCCATAGGTGGTATGGCACTGTTGACGGTCATATCCAGAGTACACACTGGGGAATGGTGCTGGATAGACAAGGCTGTGCTGGTGTGGTTTGCCTATATCACATTCAACTATTGGTTTGTCTCGCCATACCCTGCAGGCGAACGCTATTTCATGTATTTGTCATCGCTGCTACTCTATATACTCCTTCGCTACACCATGACAAGACATAGTCGATATACATTGCTCGTGGCACTCTCAGCAGGAGGCATATATGAAGCCGTACTGGGAGCGATGCAACTCATGGGTATGGAGTATTCGCGACATTCGCTGTTTGATGTGACAGGTACATTCTTCAATCCGGGCCCCTACTCGGCCTATCTCGTCGTGGTGCTTGCCATAGCTACTGCATACATATACAAGCGCAGAGGCCTTTATTGCTATCCCTATTTCAAAAGGACGATGCCCATACGCAATATATTGCCTACTGGTATATACCTTTCCTGCTGCATCACGTTCTATGCCACAATCATCATTTTGCCAGCTACATGGAGCCGGGCAGCTTTCGTGGCTTACTTTGCCGTACTGCTTGTATTGCTTTACAGAAAGTACAAGAGATGGATGCTGTGGCTTGTATGTGGTTCACTACTTGCAGGCACACTTCTCTACTTTGTAAAGCAGGACTCGGCCAACGGGCGCGTACTGATGAACACCGTTTCTGGGCGAGCTATTGTGGAATCGCCGTGGGTGGGACATGGCATAGGCAGCTTTGCACATGCCTTTGCCGAGAGCCAGGCCGATTATTTCAGGATTAATCCTGAGTCTCCATTTGTGGAGGTGGCGGGGTCACCTGAATATGCCTTCAACGAATTGCTTCAGATTGGTGTGGAACAAGGTGTAATAGGGATGCTGTGCTTTTCAGCCATAGCGACAGGTTCGCTCATTGTGCTGCTACGGAGACGAAGCGAACTGGGATATGGCTGGCTGGCCTTACTGGTATTCTCTCTCTTCTCCTACCCCTTTTCCTTACAGCCGTTCAGGATTATGGCGGTCGTGTTTGTTGCATACGCTGCCAGCATGGCAAGCAGAGAGAAAAAGACGTACAGGACAGGACGCAAACTGACGGATGTCATCATTGTGGCACTATGTACTGCATCAGTATGTCTGATACTGCCACGAGTGAAACATAAAGTTAAATCTACCAGCGATTGGGAGATGATATCTGGCTATAAAAGTATGGCCTTTGCCGATAATTATGCCGAATTGTACACGACCTTGAACGACAATCCCAAATTCCTCTTTGCATACGGCAAGATGTTGCATGAGATGAAACGATACAATGATAGCAATGCCGTGTTGCACGATGGGATAAAGGTTAGTTCCGACCCGATGTTCCATGTAGTGATAGGCAATAATTACAAGGCACTCGGGGCTTTCAAGGAGGCCGAAGAGCACTATACAAGGGCATTTTTCCAAGGGCCGAACAAGATGTACCCATTATACCAGCTTTTACAACTGCACATCGAGGTAAATGACAGAATCAAAGCCCAGGAGATGGCACAGCGCATAGTGGATTTCAACCCTAAGATACGTTCGAGCGCAACGGATGAGATGAAAGAGTTTGCAAAAGAATATATTACGAATAAGCAATAGTTATTATGATTAAGGAACAAAGAAAAGAACTGATAGAGACAGTTATCCAATTGTTATTAGGATTGGTATTCATCGTTTCAGGTGTGCTCAAGTCGATGGATATCTACGGAACGGAATTGAAATTTATCGAATATGGCAATAGTTTGGGTTGGGACTTCTTGGTAGATTATAATATGCCATTATCCATTGCTCTATGTGCTTTCGAAATTTCCCTTGGCATATTGTTATGCACATTTCTTTTCCAAAGGATAGCACTACGTATACTGACAGTAACAATGGCCGTATTTACAGCAATAACACTATTCTTTGTAATATTTCCAGAAAAGGGGATTACCGACTGTGGTTGTTTCGGTGAGTTATTACCGATGAGTATGATGGCGAGCCTGATAAAGAACATTGTCATGCTGTCACTCTCCTACTATTTACTGAAGACAATATGGTATATAGAATTCTTATCTTGGTGGCATTTTATTCTGATTTATGTCATCTTCTTCGGTGCATCGCTCTTCCTTCCATGGTATACCGCAAAGGACTTGAGTTTCTATAATCCTACAGGATATGGAGTAGGCTGTAATTTGAAGGATAAAGAAGCTATTATTCTCCTTGACAAGAATTACGAGGATGTAACGAATAAAGTCCTTAGTTCAAGCAAAAGGGTGTATGTCTTTGTGCTTAAACATAAGCCAAGCTCTCTTGAAACATTCAGAATCCGTTCCACGATGGATGAGTGTAGAATAACGGGAGCAAGGTGTTTCGCACTCTCATCCGAAGACATGGAACTGCCTATAGGATTGTCACATTACTATGTAGACGAAGTGTTACTCAAATCTCTCGTAAGAAGTCATAACAATGGAAAAATAACACTGAGAAACGGAGTTGTTGAAAATGTGATAGAGTTAACGGATAAATATTATTATTGATTACAAATAAAGACACGACATGAAACAATATAAGATACTATATGCAATATTAGGGATTATGGCTGGATTGTTCTTTATGTTCAATATGGACATATTGATCGGTTGGAGAAATTACGGCAAAGATTATGCACGTACCCTTTTGTATTATCGCTACACCAACCATGACAGACAAAAGCTGAAGGCAACCAAATTCCTTGTAGAGAATGCCAGATTTCACCATTCTAGAGGGAAGTTCCAAGGAAGCCTCCATGAAGTTGAACAGTTGCGACTACACTGTGACAGTATTTACTATACTATCACTACAGAATCCGAACTCAAAAATTCATATCGTGATTCATTAACTGTGGTTCAAAAAAGAATGAGGACACATTATGATTCCATTGGTTACCCGCCATTGTCGGTTACACAATCCACATATATAAACGACGAAGTGTTGACCCGTGACTTCTTGATTGAGCACATAGACCATGCTTTCGAGCTATGGCATACGTCACCGTTTGCCTGTAATCTCTCTTTTGATGAATTCAAAGAGATGATATTGCCTTATTGCGCTATTCAGGGTACGGGTTTTCATGAAACATCAAAAAGATTGAGCGACATTTATGCCCGATATGTAATAAATAACACCATAAGCTGTGCTACGGAGATTGTAAAAAAATATAACGCCTCATTGTATGATATGCGCCGTTTCGAATTGTTCAAACCACGCGACTATACAGCAGGAATATATGATTTGTACTCAAATGGGTTGCACGATTGTGTGGAGATTGCCGAGTACGGGACACGCATATTCCGTTCTTGTGGGTTACCTGTTGCTACAGAATATAATGTATGCTACATTGATTTGATTGATAGACATTATAATAATGTCTTCTACAATGATTCTATAGACAAATGGATTCCATTCAATTCAGAAAGCAGTTTGCCCATTGCAGAAGAGTGGGAAACAGAACGTTCCATGAATGTGTATCGTATAACATACGCACCACAAAAGAACACTCCCTTCTTCTTGCGGAATAAGAATGAGTTCATACCACAGATTCTAAATGATCCCTGTATCAAGGACGTAACCGATTACTTGATTGAAACGGTATCATTAACACTGCCATTCACACATGATACTGAAAACAATCTGGCCTATCTTGCGACCTTCAATCGAGAGGCACGCGGCATGATGCCCGTTACATGGGGAGTAATTGATAAGAGAAAGCGACAAGTGACATTCAATCATTTAAGGGAGAATGCCATGTATATTCCCATATATTACAACGGAAATGAATGTATTTCCTTTGGAGAGCCTTTCCATATAAAGATTGTGGAGGGGATGGCAGTAAAGCACAACCTTCTTGATATGGATAAGGAAGCCGGTAAGGCGGATATGCTCATCACCAGAAAGTTTCCCAGAAAGAAGAACATGATAAAAGTAGCGAATAATCTTGTCGGTGGACAGTTCTTGGGAGCAAACAAACCTGATTTCAGCGATGCGGTAGTGCTATATGAGATAACAGAGGCGCCTATGCCCCATTTCCTTGAATATGATTTTGATGGAATGGGCAAATATAGATATTACCGTTTTCAAGCATCTGCAGAACACCCTAATGCCAATATATCCATGCTTGAATGGATGACATCAGCAGACTATGACTATGCGAATACCGCACCTGCAACACGTCCACATATCCTGCAGCCGCAAGATTATGTACACGACAGCACCAAGGTACAGCTGTTGGATGCTCCTTTTGGAAGTTCGACATGGAAGAGTGAATATGACGGTAATATGCTCACAGCTCCTGGTGCATATCCCAACATAACTTTACGCCTTAAAGAGAAACAGATTGTCACAGGTGTACGATTCGCACCGCTCAATGCAGACAACGGAATAAACAGCGGTGATGTCTACGAACTCTATTATTGGGAGAATGGTTGGAAACAGCACGCTACAGTAAGGGCCGAGCAAGAATATGTTCTGTTCAAGGATGTTCCACAAGGCAAGATGTATTGGTTAAAGAATATATCTAAAGGACGAGAAGAGACTCCTTTCATTATGGTAGAAGGGAAACAGATATTCATCTATCAAGACATCATTGGATATAAAGAATAAAATTCCATATCATATGAAACGGATAATTAAATCTCTGAATAAGGTTGTGGATGTGTTTACTACTACATCCATAGCCTTGTTTTTGCTTATTGTAAGCTATTTCCTTTGCCGAATATTCGTAGCAGACCAATTTATAATACCCACCGACTCCATGTATCCAACGTTACATGTCGGTGATCGTGTATGGGTAAACAAACTGATTGTTGGTGCTCGTATATATGAAGACATCAATTCTGCAAACAGCAGTACACTATGTTCATGGCGAACGAGAGGCATGCGACGTGTAGAAAGGAACGATATACTCATTTTTAACTATCCGAATAATGACAATAGAATTGCGTTCAAGATAAATTATGTATATGCGAAGCGTTGTGTTGCGCTACCCGGTGATAGCATAAGTGCGATAGACGGATATTACAAGAACAACAATTACCACGAGTCGTTGGGAAACAAACGCGCTCAAGATTATTTGAACCAAGTATCTGAAGACAGGCTGGATGAATGTATAAAATATACTATCCCCTACTCCTACGACACTTACCCTTGGAATATCCGCAATTTCGGACCGATATATGTTCCGCGAAAAGGAGACGTAATACATCTTGATGCAGAAACTCTCCTATTCTATTCAAAGATACTTGAATTTGAAACAGGTAAGACGTTCAGTACATCTTCAGACAGCACAGTTCTCGCCGATGGGGAGCCTATAGAATTCCATATCTTCACACATGATTACTATTTTACCGTAGGGGATAATGTAATGAACTCATGCGACTCACGCTACTGGGGTTTTGTACCTGAGGAGTATATTGTAGGTGTGGTAGGGTTTATCCCCTACTCTATAGACAAGCACACGGGTGAATTAAAAGGGAACCGAATCTTCAAACATGTATAATCCTAACACAAAATAATATGAAGAAACAAGAAGCAAAAGCAAGTAACCAAACATGTGAGACACTCAAACCTGAAAAGAACAATGGTCTCTACATCGGATTGCCTAATTTCAAATTCAGACATGCAACGGATGAGTTTACTGGATTTGTAGGCCGAAGCAAGATTCAAGCGAGATTGAAAAGCTTATTATTGGGCAGTGGTGAAGACAAGTCTACAGGTGCTTATTTGATTACAGGCAGCAGAGGTGTAGGAAAAACCAGTTTTGTAAACAAAGTCAAGTCTGAGGTTGAACAGGAACACAATTACAAATTTCTTCAGACCCCGATACTGGTGTTCATCGCTGTTCTATTCCTAAACATGCTTTATAATCTGTTGTTGAACCAGACAGACAGGATTGTTGGAGAGGACTGGTACAAGATTATCAAATTCGGATTCTGGTGTATATTTGCAATAATACTTATATATACAGCAATCAACACTTATAGAATTGCCACGCTCAACTCCTACCGAAAAGGCCCATTCAAGAATAAAGTAAAAGAAGTCACAGCTACATTCTTATTTTTGGATAAAATAAAAATTGATAGCCGATTGGTATATTTCATACACATGATGGTTATAGCATCAATCATAGAAATATTTGCCATATACCTTTGGGGGAATTTCTCTAGGGAATCCTGGCATTTAACTTTATCCGCAATTTATGGATCAGCCTATTTATTCTATTTTACCATTGTTGCTTTTAAGAAAAAGAAAACGGATGAAGAGTTTAGGAATAAAACATGGCACGAAAGTTTTTGGCCTATAACAAAACAACTGATATGGGAGCTTGTGGCATTTATTGTACATAGAATAAAAAGTGCCAGAAAGATTTTTATAAAGATAAACTTAGGACACGATGATTTGAAGGTAATCGATGTCCTACGTCTTGTTTCTCATTACATATATATTGAATACCGAAAATATCTGTACTCAGGCACAACTTATATTTGGCGACTAATTATTGTCATATTAGTTTCATTTATTATTACTAAATTTTTGGGTATTATCGGTTTATTAAATGAACTTACAGATTTTTTTGAGACATGTGTCTCATGTCAAAGTTTTAAGGATAGTACCATATTATGCTACAACTATATTTATCATATAATAACAAGTTTCCTTTCATATCTCAGTGAGTTGGCAACAACTTTATCAACAGAAAAGCATCGCTACTCTGTTTATTTCCTTGAAAGCATTTATAGTAACAATATTAAATTCAGTTTCCACGAAACTCTTTGCTTTTGTTCACTTCTCTTATTTTACAAACTTTTTAGCCTGTTACCATATCTTAGACTGATACCAACTCCTTTTAAGCATTTGAAAGAGCTAAAAGATCTGATCAGTTCCATTTCTGCTTCAATAAAAAGAGAAGAAGGTTTAGGGATAAAAGACTCTATCGTATCGACAAGATTCTCAATTAACAAGAAGATAGAAAAGACTTACCCTATGTCTGATGAAAGAGACATTGAGAAGAAACTTATTGATGTGGTAGACAAGATTTCAAAATCCAAATTCCATCGTATTAGATTCATACTTATTTTTGATGAACTGGATAAAATAGAAAGTGTCGGTTCTGACAAACAAGAAGAATCATTAAAGTCAGATACGTTTTCCCCCGACACCATTCGAAAGCGGAGAGAGGCTGTTTACAGTCTATTGTCTGGCCTCAAATATCTACTTACAACAATGAAGGCCAAATTCATTTTTGTTGCAGGAAGAGAACTGTATGAAGCATTTAAGGCAGATGCATCAGATAGAAGCCATTACTTAAGCAGTATTTTCAATGATGTCATAGTGGTTCCGAGTCTAATGGCAGACGATTCCGATGACAAGAAATACGATATTTTCAGTATGACTGAACAATATGTTTGCAGAAACCTTATTCCATCACTTTATAGAAAGAATGAAAAACCTGTTTTCTATTTGGAAGACTATCAGAAATTTCTTTATGACGCATTAGATTACGAGAATGAAGATGAAAAGCAATATGTCATACAAAAAACACTTATTGTATTACATAATTTCATCGTGTATCTGACTTATGCGAGTAAAGGTGCACCCAAGAAGATGGTAAATCTATTTGAAAGACATGTCATTGATAGGGCCTCCCGCAACAGCGAATTCATCAGGATTGAGAATCAGCACAAGACACATCGTTGCATAGATATAAATTCTGGAGACTATGCATTCTGTTTACGTTTCGATTACTATGATATGTACATGTTTGCGTTGACATCACGAATTGTATTACCAGTCGTATACAGATTTGAAAGAGGAGAGAAACATAAATATGGTGACAAATTACTGGTTACATCAATGTTTTTCCTTGACCATTTGTATAAGTTTCATAGAAATTCATTTAGTTGGCGTGCCCTTGAAGCTTCTCCCGAAATTATTGATGTAAACAAAGTCCCAGAACTCCGAGAGCATATCACAGATATTCTCCATTACATTTCTCAAAATGACTTGAAGAATATCAGTAACGGGCTTTATGATTTCCGCTTCTATAAAAGAATTGCTCAGGAAATATCATTCCTCACACGTGTATCAGAAACCGCTGCTGCAATTTTTAATTTTACACTTGATGAAACCTATTCTGTAAAGCAATATTATCAGCGAAAGTTGGATAGAATAAGACAGGAGTATGATTCGGACAAGATACCCCCTCAGAACACGGTAATAGAATTAGCCTCCATCCATTTCACTCTGGGAGAACTATATCTATATGAAGAGGAGGTTGGTGATGCTATCGTTGAATTTAATTTAGCCGTATCTATGCTCCATACTATCAAGCCTACGGACATGACATCAGAGCATATTGTATTGCTGATGAAAGCCACATTAAGTTTAGGTATTGCATATGAGAAGCAGAATCAGAATGACCGGGCAATGTTGATGTATATTGAATGTACCAAATTCCTTATTGCATCAAAGAATACAGATATCAAGTGTTTTGGCCTAGAAACAATAGAATCGGCTGCGAATAATAAGAGGATGGTTGTATACACATCACCTCTTGCCCCAACTAGCAAAGAGCCTGAACTATATTTCAGAAATATCAGTTCAACGGATGATAAGTCCTTGATAGAAGCCGTTGATGATGTCAATCATATGCATCCGGTAATTCACAACTTCTTAAGTAAGATTGCCGCATTTGATACCCTGAGATTATTGTATCTACCAATACTGGCCAAACTACAGATTCTAGAGAAAGTTCAGACCGGAGGACTTCAACTAACTGACCTGAAACGTGCAATTAAAGAATTCAGTTATTTGGCTAATATGATGAATAAAGAGAACAGGAATGTCTTGATTGCCAATTTCTTTTTAAAAATCGGTGACATCCTTTATTATAAGAACTCGGAATTCTTGAATGACGAAGTTACATTTGACGAATTGGTTAAGGATTACTTCATCAAAAGAGACAACTCAATGATTAACCATTATAAAGAAGATGCTATTATCAACATGCTTGTAAGCAACAACAGTAAAGTTGATGACACTTCTGAACAGTCTATCAGACAATACCCTGATGCATACTATTTCTATCGATTTGCTTTGCATACGTTGTTAGAAAATCAGGATTCACTGATTAATGAAACTAGTTTAATTGATATCATTGGCAAACTCAAGGAACTACATGACAAAAAATACATCGGTTGGGATGAGAACAAGTTCCTACTTCTTGGTAGCATCCTTACAAATTTAGGAGACTGCGTATTTGCATATTTGAACGAGAAACAAAAAAACAGTTCAAGTGATGAGATAGAGGAAACAAAAAAGTGTCTCTTCAACTTCTTATGCGAATATGTCGACCAGCGGACAATGGACAAACAGGAGGAACAGAATAGTTATAAGAGAAGTATTATAGACATATTATCAGATTTATTATTAAAGGAAAACGATAACGGCGAAAGTCTTTATGACAGGAACGAGTATGTCAAAATCTTTGTTAATTATATTATGGCATATCTATATTTCAAGAAAGGTACATCCAATAATATGGCAAACTTCCAGTGTTATCGATTATTGATTGCTCTGAAATATAACCTTCCCAATATAGATAACGATGAATTAAGAAGTAAATTGGACAATATCATCGTATACCTTACAGAGTGTTCCATTGCCGAGAAAGGATCTTCATTTAAAGAGATGCATTTTGAGAACATCGCAGATTGGATACGTATATTTAATTCTAAAGAGTATCATTATTATAATGCGGAAGCGCTTCTTAATAGCAGAGATTTATTATATGATGAGACCTTAGAAACAATACTGGCATATTTAAGTATAAAACTCTATAATATCAAAGACAAGGCTAATATGGAAGCATTCAACAAGATGTTCCATTCTCTAAGGTTTGATAATATCGGTAGTATTCTAAACAGAATCAAATGGCTTAAATTTATATCAGATGTCAACCTTAGAAATTTAGGATTTTTATTAAATGTTGATAGCACAGGCTACTATGCAAAAGATTTGGATGAAATTGAATCTGAAATAATGACTCTGGATGATTCTTGTAAATATATACCAGAAAGGGAAGAGGCCTATAACATCATTCATAATGCTATTGACAAGTTGTTTGAAGCAATAAATCTCATAAAACTATATGGGGAGAATTTTGCATTAACAAATTTCTATGTTGCAGATATTTACCACAGAATGCTGCGCATGTTGGAATGGGAAAGAACACTGGTTCGCAAATGGCCTGAACTTAAAGATAAGGATTGTAACGTAGGCGGATACTACTGTAGCGAAAATTACAGTCTTATAAGTTGGACCAATGTGAATAGATATTATTATAAGGCAAAAGAGATGCATAGTGAAGGCCGCACATATAAAGACATGGTCAATCGTTCATGCTTCCTTAATGATGAATTCAGTGATCAACGTTTCCACTTTATTACTGCACATGAACGTTGGAATATTACTAAATCTGATTTCAATGGTGTACTCAAGGGAGATATTTCAAAACCCATACTAGAATGTTATTCAATAAAGAATTACACAGACAATATATAGTTTATAAATTGATAAGATTTAATCATTATGTTTACACTGAAAGACAAATACGGAATAAAAGACATTAAACAAGTTTGCGACAATTCCACTTCTAAGATTTATGGTTTTATAATGTACACACAAAGGCATTCGTACATTATAAAAGTACTACGAGATGATGATTTTTGGAATGAGCTAGATGAAATATCTGGGGCTAATTGGCCTATATTTTCAGTTAAGCCACGCAAAGAAGTACAATACTCAAGAATGCATAACAACAGATTGGATAGTTTGAATACAACGAGAGACACTCTTTTGTATCAGATGATGACTATTACCGACTGTGAGCCCAATTATAATCGTGAATTTCTCAAACTATTTTCATTGGATGAGTTGACAGATTTACCCTGTTTCGTCACTTTCATATGGAGAAATGAGCATGAGATAGAACAAGTCATCTGGAAACTGAGCAACAAGAATGAAGAGGAAGCGTTCGATTCTATTCGCGAAGTGGTTGAAATCATTTCGAAGACAGAATCAGAGATACTTCCTGAATACAAGAAAAATGATGAGGTGTTTAGAAATGTGAGAAACGAAATAGAAGCAACAATCCATAGAAAAAAGACAATTAGGTTTATAGATACCATTAAAACCCTCAAAGAGTTTTTCTCTTTTTAACAGCTATCTTCTTCTATAGCAAAGTGAAAGAACAATTTCTGGGTTCAAACATCTTCCATCCTTTCTACAAGTAATATGAAGATGTTCCCCAGTACTACGTCCCGTATTGCCAGTGATACCTACTACATCACCTGCCAATACGGACGTATTCTCTTTAACCGTTATTGCTGAGAGATGGCAATAACTGATAGTATATTCCCCATGCTGTAGTATGACATAGTTTCCAGAACGGCTGTCATACCCCATTTTTTTCACTATACCATCCAGCATGGCATAGACCTCTTCATTTTCAGCATAAAGGTCTATGCCATTGTGCATACGCCATTCACCAGTAAAAGGGTCTTTCCTCATTCCAAAGGGAGAGGTCACCTTAATTCTTTTCAGGGGAAGCGATACACCCCTATATATAGCACTACTTTCTGTATATTTAGTGACGTTCTCATTCGATTCTATCATAGTACTGTTTCCATTCTCACCTACATGCTCTGCCAGAAAAGGCTGTTCTATGGCTTTACCCTCACAAGGCTGTGACTGCGGTTGTGGATGCGATGTGATGGTATAAAACTGTGCCCTCACTGTCATAAAGGGAATAACGGACATAAGTACAATTACCAGATATTTCATGCGACAAATTTAGAACATCGGAATGAGGAAAAAGAATCTGCAACATATAAACTGTTGAACTATAACATTCAATAAGTTATCATACGCTTATATCATACTGTTAGTGAATAGAGAGCATTATTCAAAAACCACAAATTCCAAGTATGATATAAAAGTATGATTCCCAGATTAACTATAAATATTCCAAAAAATATTCCCTTTTCCATAGGAACACTGCGGGCATATTGAATCATCCCCTTACATTTGCGTTGCTGACTATCCGGCAACAACACTAACAACAGATGTAAAGAATGACCAGAAACACTTTCAAGGAAGAGGAGATGCCCTATGGCATTCTCCAGACTTTCGGACTTACCCGAGAGATGATCGAGGACCTGCCATTACATGTCCTCCAACAAATCAGTAAGGGACAACGCTCCCCAGTATTGCCTATCTGTATCACCGATGAGACAGGGAACATTATCAGGAGTCGTACACGCTTCTCGTTAATCCGAAATGAAGGGGGAAAAGTCGATGTACTCTTCTATCCGCAGCTGCAACACAGCAATCTCTCCCAGTTCACAAAGGAGCAGCAGACAAGATTGCTTGCAGGCAAGGCCATCATCTATGAGATGCCTTCAAACAAAGGTAAGGACATGATGGCTTTCCATCAGATTGATTCCGACACAGGACAGGTACTCTCCGTACCTACTCCTGTCATCGGCCGCAACATACAACTGATAACGGATGAGTTTCACCTGAGCAATCCGGAACTGAACTGCCTCAGAAACGGTGACCTGCTTACCATCTCCCTGCAGGATGAAATCATCACTATAGGTATTGACTTGAACGAACCTACGGGTATCCGACTCAGTGAAGGGGATGAACAGCGATGGCACCAGCAGAGCAGGCGTGAATGGGGGAAGCACAACTTCGGATGTTTCGGCTGCTGGATGATGGATGAGGAGGGTAATCTGGATTATATACGTGAGGAGGACTACACCGAGGAGATGTGGGACGAGTTGAAGAAGAAGGGAGAGAAAAGAGCTGGACAAGCCCATAAAATCTGATTCGTATGTCAAAAGAAAAGTTCTATCCCGAGGACATCCTCATTGAGAAGATGCAAAACGGAGAGTTCGGTTGGTTGGATTATGTCAACCATTTCTCTCGGGAATGGAAGGAAGAGTATGAACACTATTGTCGTACGAGAGGTATCACCATCGGTCACGACACAGCCGAACAGTTCATAGAATGGAAGCAACACCGTCTGGAAGAAGCCCTTCTGAATGGTGACGCATAACAAAAAAATAATCAGCTATGTCAATCAGAACAAACACCAATCCCAGGCCACTGGATATACAGCCCGAGCTACAGGATATCCTGGCACGCAACGGTATGAGGGTACACATCAGGGGGAGCAGCAACGGCTTCCAGCTGGTGGTGCAGGGGCATGACTCCCCGTTGCTCAGCTATCCCATCAGCGAGAACCAACTGAAGGCACTCACAGACTGGGGTACTAACTCCGCCAACAGAAAAGCCTATAACACCTTCGCAAGCATCGTTGCTGCGGATTTCGACATGCCCAAGGATTTTGTACATGCCCGAAATGCCAACGGCCGTGTTGCCATGGGTCTGCACGGCTACCGCATCGGCACTGGGGAATACGGACGTCTCGGCTGGGGCGACCGTTTCTTGGGATGGACACCCCGACAGCAACAGGGGTTCCATCTGCGCAGAATAGGCGGCACTCTTTACCATCCCGGGGCACCGATGGTTCCAGAACGTCCGGATGGACGTATGAAGCCCGGCGAGCTGCAATCCGGCGGTTACGGTTTCTACTACAAAGGAGCTATCGGCAAGCAAGGAGGTATATCACAGCCACAGGACGTACTCAAGGAATTGGAGAGTGTCATCGTTCCTCTCGCCATCAGACAACGCTGCGACGAACCGGCCAAGCTCTACAAGGAGCTGGTCACCTCTCCTGTCTATTTCAGCAATGAGAAGTTACAGGAGTGCTTGCGTAGTCATGGCATAACCATCGATGGAGAGGCCAAGACGCTGACCATCCAGTCTACAGCCACACAGGCAGACTTCGTTTATGACCTTACAGAAGAGGAGGTGAAGTGCCTGACCACTAACTCTCCCAAGGACGAACCTATAGAGAAGCGTCTGGCCCTCATCAATGATATCATCAAGGAGGATTTTGCAGAAGGTGTTACCATGGAACAGCTTGACAGCGACAAGCAGATTGCCATACCGCTACATCCATCTGTACAAGAAGACCTCAACAGGGAACTGAACGACAGACAGTCATTGCAGGAACAGGCCGTTTCAGATTCAGGTCCATCCGTCCACAGCGAGAACGGGTACAAGACAACACAAGGTGCCACTGTCAACGGTAGAGAACTGGAGGCCATCAATGCCAACAAAGGATGGTTCAGGGAGGGGCAGCACGGTCGTGAGGTGTCCGTTGACGAGATACGGGTAGAACCCGCCACAGAAGGGAAATACAAGATGACGGCTGTCATCAATGGGGAGCATATTACTCATGAGATAAGCCAGAAGCAATATGACAAGTTCATGGCCTTCGATGATTTCCACCGCATGAAACTCTTCTCCAGCATATTCAGCGAGGTGGACATGAAGAGCCGTGACCATACGGGACTCGGCACCAAGATAGGCGCAGCACTGCTGGCAGGCATAGCCGTCGCTTCTGAACTGGGACGGGGTCCTCAGCCTCCACGTCCTGCGCCCGCCATCTTCATGGAACGCAGAGCCTACTTCAAGCCAGGCGTGGATACACCCGAGCAGGTAGCCATGCGCAACTTCGAGGCAGCCATACATTGTGACGACAGACAGGTACACAGACATAACGGCATATAAGAGCTATGAGCGAACTGACATACGAAGACTTCAAGCAACGCATCAGCATACAGGAGCTGCTTCTGGATGCAGGATATCGTCTGAACAGGCGTGACGGCCTGCGCTATCCGTCGTATGTACGTCTGGACAATGAGAACCGACGTATCCGTGGTGACAAGTACATCGTCACAGGAAACGGCATGTGCTGCTTCCGTCCACCCGAACGAAGGAACTACAATGTCATCTCCTTCATCAAGGAGCATCCCGAGCTGTTCAATGAATATACTCCCGGCATGTCTAAGGACAGACTGGTCAATCTGGTATGCCACCGACTGCTCAATCAGCCTATAGAAGACAAGGAATCAAAGATAGCCTCTTCCATTGCAACAAATACAACGTTCGATATAGACCGTTACGAATTTATCCGCTTTGATCTGCAGGACTGGAACAGCCAAAAGAGATTCTACAGTTTTTTTAAGAACAGAGGAATTTCATTGGACACCCAACGGGCATTTGCGGAGCATATTCTGTTGGCAAGCATTACCCGAGAGAACGCAAAGAAGTATACGCATCTGGCCTTTCCCATGAGGATACCCGGTAAGGAGGAGATTGTAGGACTTGAGGAACGGAGCCGTCCCGACATCAACGGGAAGAGTGCCTACAAGGGCAAGGCAGCAGGAAGCAACTCCTCTGAAGGGCTATGGATAGCCAACCTGAGCGGTCAGCCGATAGCTGCCGCCAAGGAGGTGTATTGGTTCGAGAGTGGATACGATGCCATGTCCTACTACCAGCTGTATGGCGAAAAAAAACAACTTGACAAGGCCATCTTCCTCTCAACAGGAGGTACACCCGGAGAGAGACAGTTTGAGGGGATGCTTGCCCTGACTCCCGAAGCGCACCATCATCTCTGCTTCGACAGGGACAGAGCCGGTCTGATGTATGCCATCAACTTCGCCCTACAGCGTGACGGACGTAAATTCAGCAATTACCTTACTCCACAAGGAGAGATTATCGTGAGGGACATGACTGACCGTTACGGAAGTATCTCCATCCCCACAGACGGATACGATTTCAAGGGTATCTGTGAATCCATCGGCATCACCGATTCAAGGAGTATCCACCATCTGCCTCTGGAGGGATATAAAGACTGGAACGAACAGTTGTTGGGGAACAAGACATTAGAAACAGACAGAGTACATGCAGAAACACATAAAGGGACGGACATGAATACAGACACTGAATATGAGAAGGGAAAGATGGTCGAGAACAAAATCGATACGGCACTGCCCGAACCGATGAGAGAGGAAGAGAAGGATGAAGGAAGCACCATGCATTACCGAAGGTAGGAGAAGGAGAATCATTATGAACACCCAAGCCGTACATTATGACACCGTAAGGCTTAGCCCTCACCTGTTGCAGTACGTCATTGACAGACTGCCGCTCATCCTGTTGGATGTCTCAGGATATGTATACGCCGGAATAGATGGTATCCTCTTGGGGCATATAGTCCTCGGCATCTCCATACTCATAAGTTCCTTTCTGCTATACCAGCTTATCCATATACGGAGGATGGACTACATTGTCACTGGCGAGCAGCTGATTCATGAGCATGGTGTCTTTGTCCGTGACAGCGACTACATCGAACTGTACCGCGTTGTGGACTTCAAGGAGAACCGCAGCTTCCTTCAGCAGCTGGCCGGGTTGAAGACCGTCTCTGTCTACTCTGGTGACAGGAGTACTCCCAAGTTGGATATCATCGGTGTAAGGAACGGAATGGACCTCGTCGCACTCATCCGTGAACGGGTGGAATATAACAGACAAAGAAAAGGTATCTATGAGATTACGAACCATTAGCATATTGTTGGGTATGATTCTATTGGGGCTTCAGCAGGGCATGGCCCAATATGTAGTTACCAATCCGTTGGAGTGGCTTGCCCTCGCCGAGGGTAACGCTGCCATCAACGGGGAGATAGAATCACAGATCGAGGGACAGACCAAGACTGCCGTCCTCCAGAACACCATCGCTGCCGAGTTCAACAAGATCCATGAGTGGGAACGCAAGTATAACGGCTATCTCCGCACGGCAAGCGGATATGCCTCTTCCCTCAAAGCGGCCAGCACCCTCTATGAGGATGGTGTACGCATCTTCATCACTCTGGGCAAGCTGAGGAAGTCCATACATGACAATCCGCAGGGCATTGTCGCCACGATGAGCATGAACAACCTCTACATCGAAACCGCGACCGAACTGGTGACAGTATTCACCCTGCTGCGCAACGCAGTCACTACGGGCGGTAGCGGCAACATGCTCACAGGAAGTGAGCGTTCCGAAATCCTCTGGGCTTTGAGTGACAAGCTGGATGACTTCCACAAGAAGCTGTGCAGCCTCTATCTCAGCATACGCTACTACACGTTGAATGACGTATGGTATAACGTCACAGCAGGTATGCTTGACAGGGAATATGGTGAGATAGCTCAACGCTCATTGGAACGATGGCGCAACGCTGCACGAATGACCGGAAATTGAACATATATGAAACAGAAAGTATACCTATTGCTGTTCATGGTGGCATCATCATATCCCGTATATGCACAGATAGACCCGACACTCTCTGCCATGATTTTCATCTATACGGAAAAGGCGGAAGATGAGCTGAAGAGTCAGGAAATGGCCATGATGATGCAGACCACAGGACATCTGTGGACAAAGGAAGAGATTGAAGGGACTACAGACCTCCAGCGCACCTTCAACGACTATCTGGACTCATTCCGCGACATCGTATGTTATGCTGCACAAGTATACGGTTTCTATCATGAGGTCGGGAGGCTGACGGATAACATGGGCAGTCTGAGCGAACAGTTGCGCAAACATCCGGAGGGGGCATTTGCCGTTGCGCTCACACCAAGGCGCAACCAGATATACCGCGAACTGATACTGGGAAGCGTGGAGATTGTAAACGACATTCGCCATGTGTGCATAAGTGACACCAAAATGACGGAGAAGCAACGTATGGAGATTGTCTTTGCCATACGTCCCAAGCTGAAAGAAATGAACTGGAAGCTGCAACGTCTGGCGAGGGCCGTCAAATACACCTCGTTTGCTGACGTGTGGGCTGAGATTGAGGAGGAAGCGATAGAGAAACCCGACAAAGGGGAGATAACACGTGCTTGCATGCGACGTTGGCGCAGGGCTGCAGACAGATAGAAACTGTAATAGACTTGAATGAATATGGGCAGTTGGAAAACAGCATTGAAATTTGTAGGGAAACCGCTGATGGCAGCCGGCAAATCGGTTGGCGAAGCGGTCATCCATCCCCAACGTACCCTCCACGGATTCGGAGTGGCGGCAAAGACTGCCGTTGTCGGTGGGGGAATGGGCTATCTGGCATGGGAGAACATCGTCCATGACAAGCCTGTGCTGAGAACCATCGGGGATACTCTGGTCGGCGAGGAAGCCGTCGAGAAGATGGACGAAGCATTAGACCGCACGGCGGAACGTGTGGAGAGCATGACGGAGAAAGCAGGAGAGGCTATCGGAAGCATGAATGCCACAATGACCGACATAGGCAACAAATGGAACGGCATGCAACACTTTCTGACGAATGTTGCAGGTGGCAATGGCATGGAGATGTTCGGCAATTTCTTCAATAACCTCGGCAAGGGAAACGTGTCCGGGCTCAGCCTGTTGGGGCTTGTCACCTCCTCCCTGCTCGTCTTCGGACGCTTCGGATGGTTGGGAAAGATTGCCGGTGCCGTACTGGGGATGATGCTCATAGGGAACAATGCCCATGTAGCACATGGACAGACACCACAAAAAGGCCATGCCCAGACAGAACAATCCACGCTTCAAGCAGGAGGGATGAGAAGATAAATGAAACAACCTAATGAAACTTATATGGAATATACACAAGAAATGAGCCTGGTGTCACCAAGCGGATATTGCATGCCCTTTGAAGAGCGTAACGGAAATGTGGAAGTCACGCTGGGCTATGGCACGCAGAAACACCCTACTGGCGGACAGGAGTTCTTCCATCATGGAGTGGACTTCAAGGCTAACCGCTATCTGCTTGCAGCTGTTGCAGACGGGACAGTCTGCGGTATCGGGACTACAGCCATCCACGGGCTGTATATTGTCATACGGTACGGAAGGTATGAGGTGACCTATGGCCATCTCTCCAATGTACTTGCCACCTTCGGAACGTGCGTCAGAGCGGGGAATACAGTAGGTGTAAGTGGTGATTTACTGCACATGGAAGTGAAGTACAACGGTGAAGAGATGAATCCCATAGAGTTCCTGACCATGCTCTACGGAAACCTCAAGACATTGAAAGAGACCGGGAAAGTCGGGAATGTAGAGTTTGAGACACTGGATATGTCCGTGCCTACGGACTATGATGACACCCGTGAAGAGATCGAGGAACTGATGCTCCGCTTCTACCCCGATTATATGGCAGCGATACATAGCGGACAGTACCGTCTGCCTGAGCATACGGAACACTCCTTGCGTAACATCTTTTCCACAGCTGCTATTAAGAACTATTTCTACGAGACCTTACCGTCACTGGCCAATCCGTTGGGTATCGGGCAGAAGGCCGTCCCCATCGCGTGTAAGGTGCAGAACCTGCTTGTCGGGGACTTTCTGAATTACCTTGCCCTGACACACGGCATCTTCCTCTCCTCGATGAGTGGAGACGAAAAAAAAAAGCACTGGAGCAAGCAATGACCGGTAGCGGTGTCATCGACCCTCTTGCAGAGTTGGAGATAGATATACAGAGCATCGACATACCCAGACTTGTCACCGTATATCCCGACCGTGGGGGAATACGCTGGTGGACAAAAGCATGGTTCAACAACAAGGAAGAGGGTGAAGCGTCCGTGGAGATTTCCAGACAGGTGGCCGTACGCTTCATCCAGGATAAGATAGAGAAAGATGCCATGCTCGAGGAATATTTCCCCAAGCAGATGGAAGTCTATCATCAAGCCATAGAACAGACAAGGGAACAGTTACTGAACCAAATGAACATGTAAGATGGACATCATAAAGGAACAACAGCGGTTTGCAGAACTGGAGTACTGCATGGCAACCTACTTCAACGACCATCTCTCACCCGTCATGCGAAAGGTCAGGAATGACCTGACCGAGAAACAGGTGGAGGAGATGCGTGAGTACAAGAAGAGCCATATAGGGAGAATGCATGATGTGAGAGGTAGCATGTACAACCTGTCGGATGATTCGGTGGATGTCCTGAGGCGTACAGGCGAATGGAACAGCAAGAGCACCGAGGATTACGTGGAGATGTGCCGCGAGGAGATTGCCTCCTCATCTGCCATCAGGTCGGACCTCACCCTGCTGGCCGATGAATGGCGCAGTACACTTGTCCGTGAAGTCGGTAAGGAGCGATATGACGAAATCTCCACGAAACTGGGCAATGACCTGGCCCTTGCCTATGTGGACTATCGCATGGAACAGCTGATGGTCGAACGCATGGTGACTGAACGTATGCCCAAGTCCTCTTTGGAATATATCATACGCGAAGCATCATCCAACAGTCTGCTTGGAATCTCTCATGCGCCATTCCAATCTCCTCTGGATACAGAGATAGAACGACGGAGCGAAACAGCCTACCAGCCGGGGATAGCGGAGAAAGGCATCGGACGAGCGCTGGCATTCGGTGCGGATATGGTAGCAACGGGCGGCTTCAGTTCATGGGGGGCATTAGCAAAGCTGGCGGGGGCAGAAGTGGTCCTCTTTGGTGTCGAGCATCATCTGGAGAAACGTTCTGACAACAAGGCCATAACTGTGGAAGACTGTATCAGTCAGGGAGTCTTCGGATTGGAGAAGAATGTCCTTGCAACCTTCCGCCATGACAGCAAGGCAATACAGCCCTATAAAAACGATTATATCGTTTCATTGAATGACAGGCTGACCAATAGGATGAATATACCGAGCGAGGAAACAATCGAGCGGTTTGAAAAGATATACCAGCCAACCGACTTCCTTGGCAACACATCAATCATGAAGACCTTGAAGGAGAAGGATAAGGTTTATGACAATGTTCCTTTCATTATCAAGCCCGGATGTGAAGAGGCCTATCTGGAACAGCAGAAACAAGAAGAAGGAAGGAGTAAGGAGAAGAACATCACAATGCCGAATGAATGGCAAGGGATGGACCTCAAAGATGAGAATTCTCATATGGAGAGGGAGAAGGAAAGAGAAAGAGAGATTAATGAAGCTGCAGTGTCTGAGGCCAACAGCGAAAGTTCTGGAAAGAGCAACGAAAACGGTTGGGATGGTTTGTTGAGCACCTTCGGGTTGTCTGACCTCAGCAGCGTGGGGCGCAATCTGGGTTACGTCATAGCCATGTTGCCGGATATCCTTGTCGGCCTATTTACAGGAAAGAGCAAATCATTAAACCTGAAAGACAACATCCTCCCTGTAGCCTCCATCCTCATCGGGCTGTTTACCCGTAATCCATTGCTGAAGATGGTGATGATTGGCATGGGAGGCCTGAACCTGCTTAACAAGGCAGGACACGAATCGCTGGAGAAAGCATCCGTTCCTTCTTCACTCTCCACAAAGATGGAGAGTGAAGAAGGAAGGAAGAACCATGCGACAGCTCTATACAAGAAGTATCCCGATGAGCCTCTGGATCCGAGGATGACGCTTCCTGTCGTCAAGGGGAATTGTCTGATTGCTGACATTGACAGGATACCGTGCAGCATACAGCTTCCCGACAAGGTCGTGGATGCCTACAACAGCGGTGCACTGCCACTCAACACACTAGCAAACGCTGTTCTCGCCAAGAGTGACCGCATGCAGCAGATGGTACAGGAACACTTTAAGGCCGGTGACCGTCAGACTGTGGAAAGGGAAAGGAATGTAGCCATAAAATAAATATGATATAGCCTATGAAGCAGAAAAGCATACAGGAGCAGCGGGCTGCCGAAAAACAGGTCGAACTGATTGTCGGGGCACTGGAAGCATCCAAAGAGACCAACGGATACTGGATGAACTGTGGACGCATCATGCCGCCGAGGCTCTACCCGAAAGGGCCGGCTGTAAGTCCGTTCAACACCCTCATCCTGGGACTGCATACCGACAGGAACGGGTACAGGACAGCCCACTACACCTTCTTTCAGGAAGCCAAGGCACGCGGTGAGTCTGTCAAGGAGAGTGAAAGGGGCGTGCCGTTCAACTGGTACAATTGGAACAGCTATGTGAACCGGCATAATCCCGAGGATATCATCCCGAGGAACGACTATCTGAAACTGACTCAGGAGGAGAAGGAAATGTACAAGGGTGTCCATAACCGGGAAATACGCATACTCTTCAATGTGGACCAGACGATGCTTCCCCATGTAGACAAGGAAAGATACGGTAAGTTGCTGGAACGCTATGGAGGACTGCTGGACAGGGGATTTGTAAAGAATGAGGAGCGGATGCTGCACATGACCGTCAACAGTTTTTCCCAGAATATGAGAGAACATCTGGTACCCATACGGAAGGATGTCTCGGGAGTGGCACATTACGATACGGAGAAGGATGTCATATATATGCCGGGACAGAAGAACTTCGCACAATACGAAGACTACACTCAGGAGCTGATGCGACAGCTGGTCAGTGCCACAGGACACCAGCAACGTCTGGCACGGGAAGGTATGGTCATGAAGGGCGGAAAGGCTCCTTCAGAAGATGCGCTGAAGTATGAGCGTCTGGTGACAGAGGTGGCTTCAGGCATCAAAATGCGGGAACTGGGATGTGCCGCCAGACTGTCGGAGAGTTCCATGGGAATGGTGGATTACTGGATTCGTGAGCTGAAAGAGAATCCCAATCTGCTTGACAACCTGGAATCGGATATCAACAATGCATTGGAGGTTATACGCAAGGCGGAGAAGGGGGAGAAGATAGAATATGCCTCCTACCGTAACCGACAGCAGACGGAGGAGCTGCGCGAGAAACAGAAGCCGCAGGTGGACGCAAGGGAATGCGCCATCCTGATAGACATCATCCGCCAAGGGGGTATGAGGATTGATGACAGGAACTTCAAGTCTGCCAAGGAGAAGGAGGAGTTCATGGAGAAGTTCTGCCTGACGCATTACGAGACACAAAAGAACCACGTCTTGAAGCAAACCGCAGATACGGACACGGACATTGTGGAGAATGCCTATACGGAGGCACTCTCCTATGGAGCGAGGATAGCCGATGCGTGCAGGGAGTATCTGCCCTATGAATGGAACAGCAAGGGGAACTATCTGGTGACTGAAATCCTGAAAGGAACACCCGATACAGAAACAAGGGAGATGGTAGTAGTCAAGGACAGGGAGACAGGTATCACGGATGTGGTGCTTCCTGCTGGAGCAAAGGGAGGAGGCAAGGTGGTGATGGCTGACCAAAGCGAACGCCCCTACTGGCTGACACCCGACGAGGTGATGACCAAGGAGGAGCGTACGGAGAGGCAGGCACAGGTGGTCACCAACTGCATCAGGGGATTCTCCAAGCAACGCATCGAGAGGGCTTTGATGAATGAGGGAGCCACATACGTCCGTTTCTTCAACAAGGACGGGGCATTGGGATACCGTCCCGATGACGGCTACTTTGCCGGCAAGGAGGTGTATGTGGGCAAGTTGGACGGTCACAAGCTGGTGATGAGTGCCAGATATGATGTGGAGGATGCAGTGAAGATGGCAGGCAGCGTACTGTTTGACCGCATACAGATGATACAGGACGACAACGGCAGATGGGCATTGTACATCAAGCCGAAGGACATGGATGCCTTTGCCATCTATCCCGAAAAGGAGGATGTCAACCGCTTCTTCTCTACCATAAGGCAAGGACAACAGGTGGAAGGGGAAAGGGTGCGGGTGGAGCTAGCACAGAAGTATCATGCACTGGCAACCACACACCCCGAACTGCGTGCAGACCTGTTCGGGAAGGAAGCAGTAAAGGAGGACGTGGCAAGAATACAGCGGGTGAACATATACAAGCGCAAGGATGACCACATATTCTGCGCTCCTGTCATTGAGGGCATCGACAAGGTGGAACCACGAGAAATAAGCTTCTGGCAATACCAGCGTCTATGGGTGTCGGAAGACCGCGTCGAATACAAGGCCCACCTTGCAGCGAAGCTGTTCTCGGATGTATTGCATGAACATAAGGCACGGGACAGGGAAAGCAGGGAAGAGTCCATGAAGACAGAGGGGACAAGGGAAGCAGAGGAGGAACTATCGCATTATCGTCGTTGAACTGAAACATCAAAGCTATGAGCAAGAACAAGGAATATGCAGACAAATATGCCGGATATGCCATGGAGCAGATGCGCAAATATGGCATCCCAGCCTCCGTGACACTGGCACAGGGAATACTGGAAAGCAGCAACGGAGAGAGCCAGCTGGCACGGAAAGAGAACAACCATTTCGGCATCAAGGCTACCGCACAGTGGGTAGCTGACGGTGGAAGGTACGGACTCTATACGGATGACAGGCCGGACGAGAAGTTCTGCAGCTATGTCAGTGTGGGCGAATCGTATGAACATCATTCCATATTCCTGAAAGAGAACAGGCGGTACTCGGAGTGTTTCAAGCTATCGCCTGATGACTATAAGGGATGGACAAAGGGACTCGAAACGGCAGGTTATGCCACGGGAGGGAACTACGCGGCCAACCTCAACCGGATAATCGAGGTGAACGGACTGGACAAATATGACCGCATAGTGATGGAAGAGATGCGCAGCAAGGGAAAAGAGCTGGGGATGCAGAGTGTAGAGGGAAAGGTGGAGAACACGGACAATACGGCATACTGCTTTCCTGTCGAACGTGAGGAGTTCATGCTGGTGACCTCGCCCTACGGAATGCGTCAGGACCCGATGGATGCAACCAAGCAACAGATGCACAGGGGAATCGACATTCAGACCAGGCACGAAGCGGTATTGGCTACTGAAGACAACGGACGGGTGATAGCAGTCAATCAGGGGCATGACATGCGGGAAGGGAAGTCGGTAACGGTGGAATATCAGCGGGAGGACAACAGCAGGATACAGGTGAGCTTCCATCACCTCAGCGAGGTGGATGTAAAGGTAGGCGATACGGTGCAGGCCGGACAACAACTGGGGATGGTGGGACACGTGGGGACACAGGCCGCGAATGGACAGATGCACATCGAGGTCAGGATGAGGACAGCGGACGGAACGATGCGCGACATGGATCCGGCGGCCTATCTGGCGGAGATAGCAGAGAAAGGGAGCATCGACATACGGGCATTGCACAACGGAGAGGATATCCTGGCAAAGTTCCGTGATGCTGAAGATAGGGAAGAAACGATGACGGCGATGTCTCTCCCACCCGATGAATGGATGAAGAGGCTGCTCGCCTCGGAGGACAGCGGCATAGGATTGGGTGGTGACCCCATCGTGGAACTGCTGACAACGGTGTTTACCGGTCTGATGGCACTGGCCTTACAGATAGACAGGCGGGAGGAAAGCCGCAAGGAGCAGATGCAGAAGGCCACGGAGGCGTGCACGAAGAGGGAGGTGGACCTGACATCGCTCGTCCCCACGATGAAGGAGTGCAGGCTGACCATACAGGAGGACGGAAGGCCGCTGCTGGTGATGGACAATGGACGGGAGCGGTTTGCCCATGTGCTGACAGGTGGGGAACTGAACCGACTGCAACGTACCTTGACGGACAGCTCGTTGACGGAGGAGGACAAACGGACACGGGTGGCTGCGCTGGTGAACAACGTGGCGGTGGCGCAACAGGCATCGAGGAACTTCGAGCAGGGGATGGATGCCCGGGAGAGACAAAGCGAAACCATGCAGATAAGATAGTACAGGAACATATACAATGACGTGACACCATATAACATGACACTATGAGCGAGAGACATAGAAAGAATTATCGCAG
>Ga0233361_1000009_pt1 | contig 39032 bp, 32 predicted proteins | sample ElkDunMinimDraft_21_FD_180678 | JGI IMG/M metagenome (GOLD analysis project Ga0233361, IMG submission 180678) | Fecal eukaryotic communites from dung pellets of Tule Elk in California, USA - Elk Dung C0 | ecosystem: Host-associated > Mammals > Digestive system > Large intestine > Fecal | place...
CTCCGTGCCGTTGATGTACATACGTGTCTTCATCTCCTGCGTGGCGGGATCCAGCTCGCGGTGAATGTCAATGCGCTCCTTCTTCATGCCGCCATTTCCATCGGGTACGATGGAAATGCGCGTCTCTCTGCTCGTGGCGTGGGCAAAACCGTTGCCACCGGTGAGCGGAGCCACCGTGGTGGGCAGGGGAGCCGGGGTAGCTGTTGTGGCAGCACTGCCGGGAGTGGCAGCGGGAATCGGCGCGGCCGGGGCGGTCATCTTGCGGGCAATGCGGGTGCAGGGGTTCACGGAGCGGTTTTCCGTCTCATCAAAAATGTAAAGATGATCGATTTTGACCACAGCTTCATCGCCCGGTTGCATCTGCGCAATCGTGTCCACCACGGCGGCGGGTTGCCCCAGCACCTCCTTGCTCATTTCGATGGCAAAAAGCGAGCCCATGCGCATGCGGTTGTTGCCATAGCGCCCGTACCGGCGGTAGGCCAGCGGCTCAATCACTTCAAAGACTGCTACACGAGTCACCGTGGGTTGTATCGCATCGCTCAATGTGGGCTTGGTCAGGTCGCGCAGCCCTTTGTAGGTGGCGCGCACCGTGTTAGAAGCCAGCAAATCACAGTTGCCGCGCATCTGTGCTGTCATGTTCGGTACAGCAGGCATGCCGGCGTTAATATCTGCCTGTACTACCGGGCTCAGCAAAGCCACAGCAGCCGTTGTCAGGAGGGTTCTCGTATTCATGGTTATATGGGTAGACTCCTTTCGGGCCTTTGGTGTTCAAAATTTACCTTATCGCAATCACTTCCCCTTGTCAATCCCTTGCACAATAATAACGACTCGCCGCATCTCCTGCACCCTCTTTAGGAGAAAAAATAGGGCCATTCTCCCCTACACGGGAGGGTAAAGACATACCAGTCATGGCGGAAATTCACCGTTTCATGTGATAAGGCTTGCCATGGAGGGGAAAATGGTGGAAAATAAGGGGGAGATGCCAGCGAGGAAACCGGAGATATTAGCGCCAGCAGGGAATTGGGATTGTGTGCGAGCAGCTGTGGCCAATGGGGCCGATGCGGTTTATTTTGGCTTGGATCAATTTAATGCCCGCATGCGTGCGGACAACTTTACGCGGGCAGATTTAGGGGTCTTGGTTCCCTTTTTGCATAGCTATGGAGTGAGGGCGTATGTGACGATGAATGTCCTCATTTTCCCGGCTGAAATGGGTGAGGCTCTGGAGTATGTAGACGCGCTGGATGCCGCAGGGGTGGATGGCGTGATTGTGCAGGATATAGGTTTGGCCGGCATCATATCCCGCTACCGCCGCGAGGGACGTTGGATGATAGAGCTACACATCTCTACACAGATGACGGTGTCTTCTCCCGAGGGGGTCCGCTTGGTGGATGAGATGTTTGACCCGCAGCAAATTGTATTGTCGCGTGAGCTTTCGCTGCGCGAGATAGAGGCATGCGCCAAGGCTACGAGCAAGCCTATCGAGGTGTTTTGCCACGGGGCTTTGTGTGTGGCCTACTCCGGGCAGTGCCTCACGAGCGAGAGCTTGGGGCAGCGAAGTGCGAATCGCGGGGAATGCGCCCAAGCCTGCCGCATGCCATACCGTTTGGAGGTAGATGGCCGCATGCGCGATTTGGGCGAGCGGCGCTATGTGTTTTCCCCGCAGGATTTGTGCGCGCTGGAGCGTGTGCCGGAGCTTCTGGCAGCCGGCGTGATGAGTTTCAAGATTGAGGGGCGCTTGAAGAGTCCCGAATACGTGGCCGCCACCACGCGTGCTTACCGCCGGGCGCTGGATGCAGCTATGGAGCAAAAAGCCCCCTCGGTAGCGCAGCACCGAGCTGATTTATATGCCATGCAGATGGCGTTTTCGCGCGGCTTTTCTACGGGTTGGCTGGATGGAACAGACCACCCCTTGCTCACCCATGGCCGCTTTGGCAAGAAGCGCGGGGCATTGGCCGGGCGTATTGCACGCTGTGGTGAGGGGTGGGTGGAGCTGGAGGGGCTGCCGCCTATGCCGCTGGCTCCCGGAGATGGTTTTGTGATTGACGCAGGCCAAGACCGCAATGAAGAGCAGGGCGGGCGCATTTGGAAGGTGCAGGGAGCGCGCCTCTTTTTCCATGGCAAGGCCTCTCGCATTGATTGGTGGCGCGTGCGCCCCGGAAATCTTTTGTGGAAGACGGCTGACCCTGTTTTGGAGAAGACGCTGCATGCCACTTGGTCTCAATTCGCTCCGCGAGCAGCTGAAGCCGGGGCAACCTCCGCTCTTTCCATCCGTTTCATCGGGCGCATGGGAAGCCAGCTCACGGCAGAATGCCGTGGCGTTGTCGTGGGGAGCGGGCAGCCGCTGGAGCCTGCGGAAAAACGCCCGCTCACGCCGGATGTGCTGCTGGCACAATTCGGTCGTTTAGGCGGCACGGGGTACACGTTGGGCGATTGCCATTTCGAGGTGGAGGCGGGGCTCATGATGCCGCTTTCCATCCTGAACCGCATGCGCCGCGAGCTGGTGGAGAAATTGGATGCCACGCCGCAGTCCAAAGAGGAAAGCTCCCGGCGCGCAGCTCCTGCGTGGAATGCTTGGCAGGGGGCATTCTCTGCCCCCGCACCGGCAGAGGGGTATAAATTGTCTGTCCTGTGCCGCGAGCCGGAGCAAGCATTGGCGGCGGCTGCAGCCGGGGTGAAACGCCTGTACCTTGATTTCAAGGATTTGAAGCAGCTGGCTCCCGTGGCGGCTCAAATTCGTGCGGAATATCCCGGAGTGGCCGTGTGGGTGGCTACGCTGCGCATCATGAAACCGCATGAGGCCGGGTATTTCAAGTATTTGGTGGCAGCGGAGCCGGATGGCGTGTTGGTGCGCAACTTGGGTGCAGCTCATTGGTGGCGGGATAAAGGCATACCCTTGGTGGGGGATTTCTCACTCAACACCGCCAATCCGGAGAGCGTGTTGCAATGGCGAGCCTTCGGGCTGAAGCAACTCACCGTTTCCTACGATTTGAATGCAGCGCAGTTGGCAGATATGCTGCGCAGTGGTTGCGGCCCGCAGTTGGAGCTCACCCTGCACCAGCACATTCCCATGTTCCATACGGAGCATTGCGTGTATTGTACCTTCCTCTCCCGGGGGCATAGTTTCAAGGATTGTGGCCAGCCATGCGAGCACCACCGCGTGCGCGTGATGGACCGCACCCATGCTATGCACTATCTGCGCAGCGATGAGGGCTGCCGCAATACCTTGTTCAATGGCCAGGCCCAGACGGCTGCGCGCTATGTGGAGGGGATGCGCCGCTGGGGGCTTTCGCGCTTCCGTTTGGAGTTGCTGGAGGAATCACCCGAGCAGACTACGCAGCTTATTTCCCTCTACCGCGACCTTCTGCGCGGGCGGCTCAAACCGGAGGCGCTGATGCAGCAGCTCAATTTGCTTGACCGCATTGGTGTGACGGAAGGCACGATAGCGTAAGCGGAGGGGAGGCATTAGCCGTAAAATTGCTGCATGAAGGCAGGGTTGCGCTCGGCGTAGAGCGTTTCGGCCAAGGAATCGGCCAGCCGTATGATGAGCTGTTGCAGGTTGCAAAGGAAGGGGGATACTTGGTTTATGGCACCGGAGGATGCAAAATTGCTGCAACCACAGGAGTTGATACAGCGGTAGCGCAGTGCACATAAGCGGCACTCCGGTGTGGCGTTGCCACGTGTGGCGATCATCAATTGCTGCCGCGCGCGGTTGATACCTGTGTGCACATCTCCGAATGTGATGGCGGGGTCATCTCCCACGCCCACGAGACGAGAGCAGGGGAAAAAGTGCCCATCGACCGATACGGCCAGCTCGCGTTCCCCCAGTTGGCAGCGGTTGCAGGGCTGTTGGGGGTGTGCAATATAGCTGCGGATTTTATCCGCGAAGCATTCCACTTGCCAGGGGGTGCCGGCGCGGTAAGAGTCCAGAACTTGGTCGGCCAAAAGCTGCATGTGGTGGGCAAGAGAGTCAAATTGAGCATCCGACCACGGGCTCCAGTAGTCGAAATTGAGCCCGATAGTACCGGCTTTGTGCCGGTGTAGCCAGCTCACCCCCTCGCATAGATAGAGGTGATTGTGAGGATTGACTACGCAGATAATTTTGAAGCGAGCAGCGGGATATTGCAGCAGGTGCCTGAGAGCCCTGCTTGCTTGTGCATGGCTACCGCTGCCATTGGCAAAGCAGCGGTTCGTGTTGTGCATGGCGGGAGAGCCATCGAGCGACAGACCAATCAGAAAATCGCGCTCAACGAGCCAAGCTGATTTTTCTTGGGTGAGGAGAGTACCGTTTGTGGTGACACCGAAGCGGAGGCGCACTTTGCTGTTGGTTACAATTTGCGAGGCATATTGCCAGCCGTACTGCAAAAGCTCCCATTCCAGCAGAGGTTCGCCCCCAAAGAAGGAAATATCCAGATGCCGCCCAAGGCGCTGTGCCTCATCCAAAGCGATGTCGACTGCGCGCTCCAGCGTCGCTTGCGACATGGTGCTGTGGTATTTGTGCCCCGCATAGCAATAGCGGCAGCGCAAATTGCATTGGTGCGTAAGGCAGAGAGTGAGGGTGAGAGGCCCGGTCATGATTCCTCAGCAGGGGGAGACTGGGGCTCCGGCTTGGGTGGCTCCGGGTAGGAGATTATATATTTGCCGATAAGGTGCTGTGTATCATCGGTAGATGTATGATTATTGTCGGTATAGGGTACATCACCCGGGGGTGTTTGGCGGTCGCAGCCTGCCATGAGGGTGCTACCGGTCAACAAAAGTGTGGCCGGTAGCAGAGATTTCTTCACTTGAAGAACTGGGTTAATTTTCATCGTTTTTTTTGGGGGGGGGCGTTGGGGGGTGGAATTCGTGTCATTTATGTTGAAAGAAGGGCAGATTGTACCGGCGAAGCGGCTATTTTTTCATGCCGATTTTCGCGGCGGTCCAGTCGCGCATGCGGGCGAAGATTGCGTAGAGACCGGGCACCATGAAGATGCCGAAGATGGTGGCCAGGGTCATGCCGAAGAAGGTGGTGATGCCGATTTCCTGGCGGCTTGCTGCACCGGAGCCCGTGGCTACTACCATGGGGAACACACCGAAGATGAAGGAAATGGCCGTCATGAGCACAGCGCGGAAACGCAGCCCTGCACCGTTGATAGCGGCTTGGCGTATCGGGGTGCCCGCTTCGTGGTCTTCCTTACTGAACTCCACCATCAAAATGGCGTTCTTGGCTGCCAGACCAATGAGCATCAGCAAGCCCAGCTGCACGTAGATGGACAGCGTGAGCCCGAAGAGGCGCGCCCCCATCAATGCACCCAGTGTTGCCACGCTTACGGAGAGCATTACAGGCACCGGGGTGGTCCAGCTTTCGTACTGCGCCACGAGGAAGAGGTAGGCAAAGAGCATAGCCAGCCCTACAAGGATGCCAACCTTGCCATCGTTTTTGCGCTCTTGGTAGGAGAGATCCTTCCAGCTCACCATCCACTGGCGGTCGTTGCCGGCGGCGCGTTCTTCCTTGTTGATTTGGGCGATGGTGTCCTCAATGAGCTTCATCACCTGCCCGGAGCCCACGTTGGGCTGAGCCATCACGGTGATATCCGCGCTCATGTACTGGTTGAAACGCCCGTAGGAATCCGGGCCCACCGTGTGGGAGATAGAGCACACAGCCGAGAGCGGCACCATCTCGCCTTTTTCATTGCGCACCATCTGGTTGAGGATATCCTCTGCCGTGCGGCGATCTTGGGTGGCCCCCTGCATCATGACCTTGAAGTTGAAGCCGTTGAGGGTAAAATCGTTGACGTAGAGGGAGGACATCACGCTCTGCAAGGTGCTGAAGATGGTGTTCACCGGCACATTGAGCGATTGCGCTTTTTCGCGGTTGATTTCCAAGCGAATCTGCGGGTTTTCTGCGTTGTACTCACTGCGTACAAGGGAGACGAGCTCACTGTGCGATTGCAGGCGAGCCTGAATTTCTTTGACCATGTTGCCCATGTCCAGCGGGGTGGTATCGCCGGAGGCTTGCAACACCATGGAAATACCGCCGGAAATACCCAAGCCTTGGATGGCGGGCGGGGTCACGGCCATGATGGAGGCCTCGGGGATATCCGCGCAAGCGGCGTTCACCTTGGCGGCAATGGCTGTCACGTGCAAATCCGGTGTTGTGCGCTTGCTCCAGGGCTCCAGCAAGATAATCATCATAGCGCGGCTCTCGCCGGAACCGCTGGCAAAGCTGTAGCCACTCTGGGCGGTCACGGCTGCAATGCCGGGGATGTTTTTCATGCGGGCCTCCAGCTGGCGCAGCACCTTATCCGTGCGCTGCTTGGCGGTGGCGGTGCCTTCCATGGTAATCATCACGAAGAGCGTGCCTTTATCCTCCGTGGGGATGAAGGAGCTATTCATGGCATCCGGGGCGATGAGGTCGAGGATATCAAAGCTCTTCTTAGCAGGGGCTTTGCCACGGGGGGCCGCTTGGGCCGCGGGTTGTTCCTTGCTGTGGAAAATATCATACCACCAAGAGGGCGAGCCCGCGAAGTAGACATAGTTGCCGAAGAGGACGGCTACTAGCAGCAGTACTGTCAGCCAAGCGTTGCGTACCAAGATGCCTGCACCACACAAGTAGATGCGGCGGCATACATCCATAAACCAGTTGAAGGGCTTGAACATCCACTCCGAAAGCTTGCTCTGCTTTACGCCTGCCGGGCGCAGAATGAGGGCGCAGAGGGCAGGGGAGAGGGTAAGAGCATTGAAGGTGGAGATGCAGAGCGCCACGCACATGGTCACGGAGAACTGCGTGTAAATCACGCCCACCATGCCGCCGTAGAAAGCAATCGGCACATAGACTGCCAGTGTCACCAAGGTGGTAGCGATGATGGCCCCCGTGATTTGCTTCATACTCTTGATGGTGGCCTCTCGCGGGCTCAGTTTCTCTTCTTGGATGAGACGCATCACGTTTTCTACGACGACGATAGCATCATCCACCAGTGAGCCAATGACCAGGATGAGGCCGAACATGGTAAGCACGTTGATGGTGTAGCCCAGCGCATACATGATGACGAAGGCACCCAGCAGCGATACCGGAATGGCCAATGAAGGAATGAGAGTGGCGCGCCAGTCCTGCAGGAAAATGTAGGTCACCAGCACCACTAGGAAGAGGGCCAGCCCCAAGGTGATGATAATTTCTTCCATGGTAGCAGAGATGGCCTGTGTGGGGTCATAACCCATCTGCCATTCCATGCCGTCGGGCATGGTGGCTTCAATCTCCTTCATCATGGCTTGCACGGCTTGCACCGTAGCCAGGGCATTTGCCTCATTGTTGCGGTGAATAATCATACCCACGGCATCCTTGCCGTTGAGGCGGCTGTAGCCGGAATTGCGCTCGGCGCCCAGCTCAATGGTGGCAATGTCCTTCAACTTGGTCACATGGCCGCCCTCACCGCGTTTCACGATGATATTGCCGAATTCCTCTGCTGTTTTGAGTCGGCCGGTAGCAGTCACTTTGAAAGTGGCGTATGATTGCTCGTCTTCCGAGCCCACGGAACCGGCAGCCGCTTGGATATTTTGCGCTTCGATAGCCTTGCGGATATCTGCCGGGGTGATGTTGAGGGCGCTCATGCGGGTGGTATTCATCCAAATGCGCATGGCGTAGTTGCGGTTGGGGATGATATCCACGCTGGATACGCCGCTCACTTGGCCGATGCGGTCCTTGGCATTCATGCGCAGCCAGTTGGAGAGGTCGAGCACGCTCATCTTGTTTTCATCGCACATGAAGTTGATGAAACAAAGCATATCGCCCGAGCGCTTGCGGATGCGGTATCCGTTTTGTTTGATTTCTGCCGGCAGCTTGGATTCTACAGCCTTGATGGCATTGGACACGTTGATCATGGCCATGTCATCGTTGGTGCCGGTTTCGAAAATGAGCGTCAGGGAGTAGGAGCCGTTGTTGGCGCAAGAGGAGTAGAAGTAGAGCAGGTCATCCATACCCACCAGCTGTTCTTCCACCGGTGCGGCCACCACTTGGGCCAATTCCTCTGCACTGGCGCCGTTGTAGTTCATGTTTACCGACACCGTGGGCGGTGATACTTCCGGGTATTCTGAAATCGGCATCTTGGAGATGCACAGCAGGCCTGCCAGCATCATCAAAATAGAGATGACGAACGCAAACTTGGGGCGATAAATGAAAAATTGCGAGAACATAGTCGAGAGTGGGATGTGAGGTTATTTTGCCTGGACCGGGGTGCCGTTTTCCAATTCTGCCAGCTGGGTGGTGATGATGCGGGCACCATGGCTCAGCCCGGCAAAGACGGGTACAAGCCCGTCTTCATTGGCGGTGCCGCAATGAATGCGCGTTTGGATGGCGCGCCCGTTTTTCAGCAGGTATACGTACTTGCCACGCGTATCTATCTGCACCGCTTGGGCGGGGATGCCCGGCACGGTGATATCGGCCTTGCGTTTCACGCGGATGGTCACAACACCGCCGGGGTGGAGTTCGTGATTCGCGTTGTCGAAGATGGCCCACAGGTTCTGCGTGTCGGTAGCCTGCTGAATCACGTTGTCGCAGAAGGATACGCAGCCCTTTTCGCCAAAGGTTTTGCCGTTGGCTGTCACCAAGGTGATTTCGGCATCGCGGATGAGGTCTTCCACATTGCCGAAGTGGGAGAGGATACTGCTTTCGCTCAGCGAGAAACGCACATAGATGGGGCTCAGCTGCACCAGCGTAGCCAGCGGTGATTTCACATCGGTGATGTAGTTGCCCTTAGAGAAGTTCACACGGCCAATGCGGGAATCGATGGCGGCGCGTACCGTGCAGCGGGAGAGGTCATCCTCCGCCACGGCCAGCGCGGCCTGTGCTTTTTCCTTTTGTGCTTGGAGCTCATCCAGCGTGGCTTTGGCGCTTTCCACATCATCCTTGCTGGTGGCATTGCGGGCGATGAGTTGCTGCTGGCGGGCATACTTGCTGGTAGCATCTGCAATGAGCACATCCAGCTGCATGATTTTGGCCTTTTGCGCATCCACCGTGGCTTGGTAGCGTGTGGGGTCGATGTTGAAGAGCACATCTCCCTGTTTCACGCGGTCGCCTTCCTTGAAGGCGGGCTCTTCCAGCACACCCTGCACCAGCGGGCGGATGTTGACCCGGTTGATAGCTTCCACGCGTGCCCCTTGGCACACCAGAACCGTGGGGTCGCTGATGGGGGTGGCTTCCACCACATCTGCCTCTACCGGGGCTGCCTCTTGGGTGGCATCCGAGCTGCCGGATTTGGTGGCGAGCTTCTGTTCTTCCGGATATACGGGGACGACCGTGGCTCCTTCGCGGGTCTTGTGCGAACCGTCGGTAATGACTGTCTCGCCCGGTTGCAGACCGTCATAAATGGATTGCATGCGCCCTTGCACCGTGCCGGAAATGACCTCTCGGCGGGCGACTTTGCCGGTGTCATCCACCGTATACACGTACGCTCCCACTTCATCGTGGTGCACGGCGGTGAGCGGCACCATGGTGACCTCTGCGGTGTTGTTCAAGGAGATATGCAGAGCTCCGATACCACGGGGGGTGAGCACTTGTTTCTCATTGTCGAACTTGGCCCACAAGGTGTAGGTATCGGTGTTGCCCGTGAGAAGGTTGTCTACAATCTCAATATGCCCGGCGGTCGGGTATCGGCGGCCATCTGCCGTGGTGAGGCGCACATCCGTCACGTTGCTGATTTCCTTCGGGCCGCGGAAAATACCATTCACATCACTCTGGCTGAGCGGGAAGCGCACATAGATGGGATTCACTTGGGTGATGGTGGCCAGCATTTCCCCCTGGGTGATATAGTTGCCCTTGGAAAACTCTCTGCGGCCGATGCGGCCTGTGATTTCTGCGCGGATGGTGCAGTCCTCCAAATCTTTTTTAGCCTTCACCAAATTGGCTTCTGCCTCAATTTTTTTTGCTTTGAGTCCTTCCAACCGGGCCAGAGCGCTTTCCACATTTTCCACGGAAGCAGCGTGGCTTTGAGCCAGAGCTCGCAGGCGTTTGTGGTTGTTTTCAGCGTAGATGATTTGGGCGTTAATTTCCTTCAGGGTGGCTTGGGCTTGCTCGAATGCAGCCTTGTAGCGAATGGGGTTGATTTCAAAGAGCACATCACCCTCATTTACAATGCTGCCTTCCTTGTACTTTGTCTCCAGCAAAAATCCTTCCACGGCAGATTTTACTTGCACCTTGCGGATAGCTTCCACGTGCCCGATGCTCCGCCGAAAAATCATATCCAACCCCGTGGTGGCCTTTTCCACCTGCACGCGGGTGGCCGGCATGCCCGGCATCTGGGCCAGAGTGCTGCCGGTCAGTAGCAATATGCTTGTCAATACGCTCAGCTTCATGTTGAATGTTACGTTTGTTAAAATAAAATTATATCACGTTTTTTAACTATTTTTTTCAAAAAAAGTTGCACACGTTGGGGGCTCAGCAGAAGTTTGCACCTGTATTTGTTGCAAAATTAACTGAGCCATGTCACTTTGTAGCTCCAGCGCAATTTCGAACCATCCCATTGCCAGTTCGGGAGAGGTGGGTACCCCGTTTCCTTCCAGGTAGCACAGGCAAAGCAACAATGCAGCATCACCGCTACCGCCCATGGCAGCATAGCGCAGGTAGTCGATGGCTTGTCGCTGTGCTGCTTTGCTGTTGGATTTGCTCATCAGGCGTGTGGCCATGTAGAGCTCGGCGGCGGGGTTTTCTGCGTCCAGCAGTTGTTGCAGGGTACGCTTGGCCGCAGTGTGGCTGGGTTGTTGCTCGGCGTAATTCAGCAGGGCAATCGTGGCGTGCTCATTGCCTTGAGCCGCGGCTTTGTTGTACCAATTGAGCGCTTGTTTTTCCTGGCGAGGAAGCCCCAGCCCTTGCTGGTAGCAAGCACCCAGCGCAGCTTGTGCTTTGGCGTGTCCCTGCTGTGCTGCGGCCTGAAACCACCCTAAGGCAAGCTCCTGATTTTGCGCACTTTTTTGCCCGGTCAGCAAGCGGCGCCCGTACTCATATTGCGCGTTGGCATCGCCGGCTTGGGCGCGTTCATGGATGCCGTGGGTTGAGCTCCGGCAGCTGCCGAGCCCCAGGCAGCAAAGCAGGGGTAGCATCCATCTGGTCATCCTTGCTCTCATGCCGGTAAAAAATATCCTCTTTGCTTGGGTGAGATGGGCAGTTGCAAATGCTCCATCGTGGCCAGCATATCTTCCCATACGGCGCGCTTGGCCCCCAAGCTTTCATTGCGCAGCAGGTAGCTGGGATGGTAGGTCACGCGCACCGGTATGCCTTGGCACTCATGCCATTGCCCGCGTAGGCTGCTTACAGAGGCCGCTACACCAAGCAGCCCCTTGGCGCTTGTGCCCCCCAAACACACGATGCACGCCGGCTGTATCGCCCGTATTTCTGCCATGATGAGCGGGAGACAGGCCGCCAGTTCTTCCTCGCTCGGAGCGCGGTTGGCAGTACCTTGGTTTTCTCCCATCGAGGGGCGGAATTTGCATACGTTGGAAATGTAGACCTCCTCCCGCTTGAGCCCCATAGCCCCTAATATTTGGTTGAGCTTTTGCCCGGCTTTGCCCACAAATGGCTCCTGCAGGCGCTCTTCGTCGTAGCCGGGGGCTTCTCCCACCAACATGAGCCGTGCATGCGGATTCCCTGTGGCAAATACCATCGTCTCGCGCAGCGTGCCAAGCGCGCGAGCTGCCTTCCACTGCGCTGCACGCTCCCGTAGGTAGGCCAGCTTTTCTTCCACCCGTTGCATCGCTTGCCCTCCGGCTTGACTGATCGTTTTTGCCGGGGAAATGGGAGAGCCCGCCGCAGCCGCTTTGCCATGCCGCTGTGCCAGCATCCATTCTCGTAAGATACCACGGGCCTCTTCATCTACCGCTACGCGCAACTGCCCGCTTTCCTGCATGTGGGAAAGCCCTTGCATTGCTATTTCACGGAGTGTTGGCATGTTCTCATTCTACCACACCGTTCTCCTGCTTTGCAAGGGTTGTTTTGTGGCGATTTTTGCTTAGCGCATGCGAGGCTCTTTGTTGTCATTGCCCTCCGGAGAGGGCACGAAGTGTTTCTGCGACGATGCTGCGGGCTTGGGCTACATCCTGTGCGTGCTGCATGGCTGTGCTGCGTTCTACGGTGAAGATGGCGGACAAGCGGGCATTCATGCGCTCGATAGCCGCGGCAGCTTGGGGCGATTCTCCGGCGCGGGCGCGGAGTAAGGCTATTTTTTCGTATTCTTCGATGCCGTCGCGCAGGCGCTCAAAGCGGATGGAGCTGCGGTTGCCGGGGTATACAAGGAAGCAATCTCCTGTGGGCCATGAGCCGAAATCGGTGCATTGCATGGGGTTGCGATTCCAGGCGTTGTAGGCCCAGCGCAGGAAGCCATCCAAGTGATTAGCGGCGGCAAAGAAGCCCAGCCATTCAGCCTCGGCAGGGGCGGATGTGGTGAAAGTATTAGGAACGCGGGGATGCAGGCACACATAGAAGGTGGTGATTTTACCGGCAGCTTTGCGTTGGCGCAGCATATCGCCCAAGGCGGTGCCGGCGTGGGTAATCACCGGGGAGATGCTGTATACCTCATTGGTGAGGGCAGAGGGCCTGTCTACGGCAGAAGCGATGCGGAAGGTGGGGGCATTTTCCTGCACCAGCCGCATCGCCTCGCGCACCATGTGGTCGGGGCGTTCATCAATGGCGATGCAGGTCTTCTCTGCCCAGCCTTTTATCTGCATGTGGCGGTGAAAATCCCGCAGGAAAGGAGCCCACAGCGCCTCAAACGCAGGTTTGCCGGGGGTGGCCTCCAGGTGGGCAGTTTGCCCCGTTGCTTCATCAAAATACTGAATCTTGAGGTGCCACGGTAACATGGAATAGCAGCTGATTTGTCCGCGAATACCGATCTCATCGTGCATGAAATGAATCCACTTATCCAGTATCGCGTAGTCGTAGCGCATCACCCCATCCTTGCCGCGAATCCAGCGTACCATGGAGGGGTACCAATCGTAGGTCTGCGCATTCCATGCTTCATCCAGCAGGGTGCAGGTGATGCATTTTTGTCCGGCTTCTGCCAGGCGTTTCATGAGCGGGCGCATCAGTGCAAAATGCTCTTCGGACCACGGCTCCACATCGTGCCAACGGGCCACGGAGAAAGGATATTGCCACAAATCAAGGTGCATCTTCCAATCCTGAGGCTTGGGAAGCACTGCTTGCTCTACCTGAATCTCAATATCTTGTCGGGCGGATTCGCAGCCCGGGGCCGTGGCGACGATGCTCCCCTGATACACACCCGGCTCTGCGTCCTGCGGCACGTTCACTTCATACCACACGGCGCGGCAAATACCTGCCGGGTTGTTGCATTGAGTCTCATGCCCTATGATATCTGCCGTGCGTGTCTTGCCTGCCTGCACATAGCGTACCATGCGCACGGTGGCGGGTATTTCCTTGTCTCCTTGGCGCAGCGTGGTGCAGCTCACGCCGATGGTGGCTTCCCCTCCATCGGTGATGATGACCAACTGTCCGCTGCAGCGTTCCCCGCGCCACGCACTCATGCGCAGGGTATCAGGTTTGTCTTCTGCACTGCCGGGGGCAGGGGCTCCTGCTTCTACTCGCATCTCCGCTGCCGGGACGATGCGCAACCGCGTCGCGGCGGTTGTTTTGCTGGCTTGGCGCGGGCTTGCCGCATCGTAGAGCGGGTGCCTATCGCCCAAATCCTGTGCTTGTAGTTCCTGTGCATTCATGGCTACTGCCAGTACTGTTATTCCCCAAATCTTCCGTATCAGCATCGCCCTAATCTACCATATTCTTTCCCTCATTGTAAAATAAATTTCGCATTTCCTTTAAAAATTGTAGAAATTAGTGTTGACAGGTGCGTTTGCATTTGCTAATTTAGAAGCATTCCAAACAACAACCAGAAAGGAAACACAGAAATGAGCAACTACACATCCACTACCGAGCACCAAGGAAACATGCGCTGCGCCACCCAATTTCCGCAGGGAAATGCGGTATTTGTCACCGATGTAGGCAGCGCCTTGGGAGGTTTGGGAGAGCAACCCACCCCCGCGCAGATGTTGGCTGCCTCCGTGGCCTCCTGCATGGCCAGCATGATGGCCTTCATGGGCGCCCGCCGCGAGCTGAATACCGAGGGTATCTCCATCGCCGCCGGGTACGAGGAAGGCAAGAGCGGCATTAGCGCTCTGAACTTCTGCATCACCGTGCCGCACCCCACCACCCCGGCAGAGCGCGCCGTGTTGGAAGCCGCTGTGAAAAATTGTCCCGTAGGGGCAGCTATTGTGCCCACTGTGGCCAAGAACATCACCTGGAATTGGGCTGAGTAAGCTTAATTTCCCCGGAATTTTGTATATCGGGCGAGATAGCCACGGCTATCTCGCCTGTTGCTCATTCATCGCGCTTGGCCTTTCTGCCGAAAAGCTTGCCTAGTTTGCTGAAACTGAAACTCTTGCCGATACTGAATCCGCCGATGCTTTTATTGAGCCGTACACCGCTTTTGCTCACGGTTGCCCGCCCCACATCACTCTTGCCGAAGCTGAGCGACACCCCGCTGCGGCTGAGATTGAGGTAAAGAATCCCCGGGATAATCGGGATGCGGGTATACTGAGGGGAGCGGCGGTTGTAGTTGCTTCTGCGTCGTCGTGTCATGGTGGGTTCAGATGTCAGTAGTTATTACCATTGTGGGGGGCGGGGTTCCCGGAATTTGAAGAATCAAGCATACGCGGAGGATTGGAAGACAAACGCACCCCATGTGGGTAATGAGGGGCGGCCGAGCCCCAATTAGGAACATAGCAACCGGCATACAGTTGGTTGAGCGCATGTACCGGGAGCCCGGCAGGGGTGTAGCCGTACACGGGGAGCCCCTTTTCATGGCCATAAATGGGGATGCCTGCATCATCATAATGCCCGGCATAGTAGCCGCCTGCATCACCAAAGCCCTTGTTGTAGCCGGTAAGGCTATAGTACAACCCACAGGAGTTGAGCATGAGCGCCACTCCGGCCAAAAACGCAACTTTGCAAATCACTTTCATGGGGCAGGGGGGGGCTTTTTAATCAACTTGGCGCTCCGGCGCTGTGGGGTTGGTGATGTTTTCCGGTCCTCGTATCAGGTCTGCCGGAACCGGGGCTGTCCCCGGTTTTTGCAGAAAACTCACATACCCGGTATCGGAGGTGGCAGGGCGAATGCGGAAGCGGGCGGCGCGTTCTTCCCACTGCTTGTCGCCCTCTGACCGGCTCACATGAGCCAAGCCGGATTCCGAATCGGCAAAATCCAGCGAAATTTCCGTATGGTAATCTCGCCCGCTGATAATTGATACGATAGCCCCGCAGCTGAGCAGTTCATATTGCACGGAATGAGGGCTCGCACCTTGTCTTTGGCAGGTGAAGTTGCTGCCGGATGCCGGGAATTGTACCACCAGCGGAGCGCTTTTGCACGCTTGGTAGTTGGGTTTCATGGTGGTAGAATCCCATTGGCAGGTGAAAGCCCCGTCAAAATCAATTTCCAGTACTTTGCCTGCCAAAGAAGTGGGAATCACGTCTCCCACGGGGTCGCCCATGCGCTGAAGATGGTGGTGGGGTGTATCGCTTGCTTTCACGCGGAAGCTGAGGTCGTAGTAATCCGCCCCGTTCCACTTCATGTGAGCCGTGCCGCTTTCTGCTGTGTGGAAAGTCAGTTGGATAGTGCCTTTATCCCGCTTACCGTCAATGATAAGATGCGCTTTGGCGGTTGCGGCTTGGGGGCTGTAACTCACATCGTAGGTGCGGTTTTCTCCCCGCATGGTGTAGCTGTTGGCTTTGCCGGGCGTAGCCTTACCGAAGCCCATGAGAAGTGGGGTGAATTTCCATGAGGGAGAGTAGCTGAATTGAATCTCACAATCGTTCAAATCAGTTGGTGCTTGCACAGCTGCGGAGCAAGAGGCTGCTGCAAGGAGCGGTAGGATAAGAAAGCGCATGTGCATGGTCGAATCGGTGACAGAGGGTTATTTCAGCAGAGCTTTGATGCGCCTGCTTTGGGGGCCACTTACGCAGTCGAGAGGTGTGGCACCTTTATGCGTGCGGGCTTTGGTGTTGGCCCCGGCTTGCACCAGCGCACGTACCAGCTCCACGTGTCCTAACCCGCAGGCATAGTGCAGGGCAGTGTTGCCTTTCGTTTCCGGTGTGGTCAGATTTACGTCCCCTTGTTCCAGGATGAGCGGCAGCAGCATGAGCAAGCGGCGCAGGTAAAGTGATTCTACCGCATTTTTAGTTTGCCGCCCTTGAAGCTCGCTGAGGATTTGTTGCAGCGTTGCGTGGGTGTCTGCATCTCCCTCTGCGTGTGCGGGGTGCATGGGGAGTTGCAAGGGGAAATCGGCGGGCTGGATAGCGCGGGTGCAGAAGGTGGCGTGGCGTATGTGTGTGGTGGTTCCGGCCTCTTTCCACGTGAGCTCTGCGCTGCCGGAGTACGTGCCGTCCGTGTTCAATTTCTCAAAGTTCAGGATGATTTGCACCTCGAAATCAGCATGCTCCAAGGAGAGCACCCCCTTGCTTTCGCCATTGGTAAAGGGGGAATAGTCGGCGGTGGCATCCGGCAGGTAAGGGGCGCCCGGTATGCCGATGTTTTCACGATTGGCCGGGTGCGGCACGCTGATTTCATTGCTTGAGCCCTCCGGGTAGCAGACAATGAGCGGGGTAAGGCTGCTCCGCTTCCAAGCAGTATGGGGCGCGGCGTTGCCCTGCGCCTCGCAGATTTCGATGTCGCTCAAATCCACCACCAGACATGAGTCCGCAAGTGTGGCCGGTATCATGACAGCCGCGGCATGCATGGCAAAGGCCAGGGGTAGAAGTAGCTGTGGGAAAAGGAAATTCATGAACGGTGATGATTTGAGTGTGAATGTGCCGGTGAAAGGTAGTGTCCCGTTTTAATAAGCGTGTGAGTTCGTTAAATTGTTTTCCCTGTGCTGAATGATTTGCTGATGGCGAGCTTTATGTGGGTGGTGTCGGTTGACGTATACGATCATGGCTCGCCGGGGATGGGGGTGTTTTCAAGGAAGTCGATGGATTCCTTGTGGCCGGCTTTTGCGGCTTCTTCCAAGAGTCTGCACGCTTCTGCTTCATGCTCCTTGCCATCGATTCCCCACATGAGCCGAAGTGCCAAATCATGCATAGCCGGGGGATAGTGATTGGCGGCAGCTTGTTCCAACCAGCAGCGGCTTTCTGCGGCATCGGGATCGGGTACAGTCGGGTTGTTCACCCAAGCACTCATGGAGATACGTTCTGCCGTGGCTTCATCGCGATAGAGCCGTGACAGTTCGTATTGTGCAGCTCCATTGTTGCGGCAGGCCTTGGCGTGAAGGTCTTTGACACGTTGACTGCGTAGTTCGGGCGGGGTGCCGGTGCTCAGCAGATGTTGAAGCTGGGGCAACTTCGCAAGTTGCGCAGGTGTGCGCCCTTGTTTGTCTTGCTTGCTGATATCTGCTCCGAATGCCAGCAGACGACAGGCCAAGCGGTAATCATTGCTCAGAGCTGCGTGGTGCAGGGGAGTGCGCCCCGTTGTTTTATCTGCCGCATTGGGGTTCATCCCTGCAAGCAGGAGGGGATGGATGAGCTGTGCCATGTGCATCTCCGGCAGCTCTTGCAAGCAATACATCAACATGGTGCGCCCTGCGGCATCTTGTGCGTGGGGATTTCCCGTTCGCTCAATGTCCTCATAGTATTGGTTGAGCTTTGTGTAGTGCGGGGTGCCCTCATAGCGCTGCACCATTTCCTGAATGGTTTCTGTGCCTGCGTAGGCTACCCCGACTAATGCGGAGACCAGCATAAAGAAGCTTGTTTTCATGGATGCTACGGAATAAGATGCGGGGTGCCACAGCACCCCGCCGGATGGTTGATTGTTACTCGGTTACCGGGGCTTCCGGAGCAGGTTCCTTTTTGCTGCTCTTCTTTTTCTTGATGAGTAGCACGATAAGGCCGACGGCCGCTGCCAGCAGGACAATGCCCAAAACCGGGCGGTAGAATACCCACGCCACGGCAATGACAAGCAACGCCACGGCGGCTGAGACGAGGAAGGCTATGATGCCGGTACCCACGCCAATCAAATCACCCAAGATGGGCAACACATCTCCCAGCACAGAAAGGGGCTTGAGTATCATTCTCAGGCCTATGTACATGATGAACCAGCCCAGGAAACGCAGAATCCAAGCCATAAAGGTGTTGGCGTTTTCTGCGTTTTGGAACATTTCCTCCTTGGTCTTGATGCCGGTTTCCAGCAAATCTACCTTGTAGCCGCTGGATTTGGATACATACGGGGCAAAGGTGTTGCCGGTCTGCACAGCCACCACGCTGACGGGCTTCTGCGGGCCAACGTAGGTCCAGGTGATGCGCACATCACCCACCTGCGGGGCGGCGGGGTCTGCCGTGCCCTTGTCGCTCAGTGTCACGGGTGCCAGCATGATGTCGGCCTTGCGCATGACCCCATTATCCGTCACCACAAAGTAGTCCTGATAGGGCTTGATGCAGAGCAGGCGGTTGTCGCTTGTGCGGACATATGCGTATGTGCCGATGCACACCACAGGGCATTCTCCCAGACGCTCCACCTGAATGGATGCCGGAATGGGGTAGGGGAATGTGGGGGCGGGACCGGTCATTTCGGCCTCGCCTGTCACGTTGCGGAGCGAGCCATTGCGCAACTGCACCATGGGAGTGCCGTCTTCATCTGTGCCGAGCAGGTAAAGATCACCCATGGATGATTGCACGTAGACATTCTCGCCATCCTGCACAGCCAGCAGATTCTTGCCGGGCTCATTCTCAATTTGCAGGTAACCCTGTTCCACCGGCAGCTGGGGGGCTGCTCCCTTTTCAGCAATGGCTGCTTGCATGGGATTCACAGGACGCCCGATATAGAGTGTGTTGCCGGATACGGTGGTGCGTCCTTTCAGAGCATCTGGCCACTGCACGCCTTCCAGCTTCACGTTCTCCTGCCCGGAGATCGATTGAATCTGGCTGGGGGTAAGGGCAAATGCACCCAAGGCAGCTTGCTGAGCATACATGGTGGTGTCTTCCGCATCTGCAAAATGGATGGTGTTCTCGTGGCCGGCTTCCTTGAACTCGGAGGAATCTTCCGGGGAGCTTACCCACTTCTTGGAATAGGTGTAGGTAGTCGTGGTTGTGGTGGAGCCGCCCGTGTTCTTCTTTGTTTCGCTCTTGGAGTCTTCTACCCACTGGTAGTACTCTACCTTGCGGCTCAGGCGCATGCCCTTCATGCTGATGCCGCCGAACAGTTCGTCCGTCAGCACATCTTCCGTGGCCGCAGTGCCGGTGATGTGAATGAGCTTGCCCTCATTGGCTGCATCTACCGTGTCGGCGGTGGGAACCACCGTGCAATTAGCTGCGCCTTCTTCCAAAGCTTGGGTTGTCTTGACGGTGCGCCCTTCGTTCCAGAACAACAGGGGGATACCTGCAATGAAGAGTACTGCGCCCGCAAGAACGCCTTTGATGGAGCCACCCAGCCGGCTGCCCCAGCTTTCTGTCGTTGTTTCTTCTACTGCCATTGTTGTATGTTGTGTTTGTTTTTTGTGTTTTGCTGCATGCAGCGGGGGTACCGCGGTGGCTTTCCGTAGCTGCCTATTCTGCGTCGTGTCAATATCTGTCACGATGAGTGCGGCGTCAGTGCTCGCCTTGTACCAAGTCTTAGATTACTCTTTCACATTGCTTATATCAAGAAAAAATGCTATTCCGACTCATTTTATCGTATTAAAAGACGTCAGGCAACGTATGAATGAAAATCGAAAATGAGTTTCATTCACGCAACACGCACGTAATAGGCTCATAAGAGGCAAAACAATGTGTGGGTTTCAGCATTGTGTATGAAGAAAACACGGCGAATGATGGATAAAAACATCATTGCAGAACAATTATGGGAAGAAGTCGGTTTGAGCCCAAGTGACACGGCTCGGCTCGCATTTCGCTGCTGCGGCAGACGATTCGGGAGGGGGTGGTAGCAGTACAAGCCGCCACACCTTTGCCTCGTACCACGCCGCCTATTTCCGCAACTTGCCCGAGTTGCAGCTCGAAATGGGCTACCGCGATACAAGCCTGCTGCGCAGCCGCTACATGATGCCGACCCTCAAAAAAGAAGCCGCCGCTTTCTGGAAAGCGGCGGGTGTAGGACCGTGAGTGGGCGCTTTAGCTAAAAATGTCTTCCAGAATGTTCTCTACGATGATTTGCATGATGATGGAGAACACGATAATAAGCCCCAATGTGCCAAATGCTTTGCCCCAGGATACCCCTGCGATTTTGTGCATAAGCACGGGTATGCCAACGAGTATGGCCAGAAAAATGAGCGCGGAAATGGCATCCGGCGTGATATAGGTGATGAGCGATGCCAAACCCACTAACCCCGCAGCTTTGGCTTTTGCTTCCGTTTCTTTCTCAAAGTTTGATTTGGTCGGCAGCTGAAGCATCAATGCGGCAAACACGGGAAGCACGGTGCACAAGAGCTCTATTGTGATGCAAAGCAGGATGATTTGCCCGTCTTCTGTTTTGGACAAGTCGCGGATTTCTATGTGAGCGATTGCTGCCCCTTTGCCTTTGCATGAGCTTAATAAGAGAGAGGACAGTAGTAAGTAAAGTAATTTATTCATGGCGTTTTAGGCGAACTATTGATTGATATTTGGCAAAACGCGACAAATATCAACAATGTGGTAGAGGTTAACCCATAATTGCCACAGTGAACGGTAAAGTCAAGGGCAAAAGTATGCCCGGCCTCAAAAATGCCCTTGCTCAACACATGTAAAGATTGACACTTGGCCCCTTTATATGTATAAGGCTTTCATACCCCTACTGCCATATGACCAATCAGAATACTACCTGGGAGTTGTATATCTTTACGGACTCATTGCCTGATTTACCGAAGCCAGAGGGGGAATCCCTTGTTGTAGGCACCTACCACGATGAACAGGCATTGAATGCTGCCCTGCGCCATGCGGCACAGACACCTCTGCCTACACGGGGAATCCCACAATGCCTGAGCGTGATGCGCACAAATAGAAAAGTATTGCCGGACACAGCCGCAGTGCGTGCCCCCCGCGAAACATTGCAACACCTTGCTGCCCGCAATATGGGGTTGGAGTATGCCTACTATTCGGAGACATACCGCGAAAGTCGCTTGCAGAACATCATGAGTTTCTTTCTCATCACCTACCCCGATGGCGAGCCCGTCCCCCATACGCCCCCGCATTTTCCCTGGCTTTTCCAAGATGACTACAAGGGGCAGTTCTTTGCCCTTACCCCGGATCAGTGCACGCTTGAAGAACTGTTGGAGACGCTCCCGAAAACGCATAGCCGCTGTAAGTCGATTCGAATAGACTACTTCTCAACTGGCAGCTTTATTCGCTGGGAAATGCCGCCCGAAACAATAGCTGCACTTGCTGCCACTGGTTGTGGCTTATCGCTGCATATCCACCCGGCCATGCTCACCGCAGATACCGATAGCATTTCCCCCCTTGTTTCCTATATACTACGCAGCAAAGTCTGGCGAGAGATTTTGATGCCTATTGAGGATAGTTGAGGTTTTCTGAGAAGCCCGCTGTTGCAAAACAGTATGGGGATATCCATACTCTGTGGCGTATTCCCCATACAAGGGCAACTGTATGCAAACAAAAAACGGTTGTCACCGATTTGGTAACAACCGCTCTTTAGTAGCCTTTGAGAGGGGTACGGCACCCCGCTGTATTGTACGTTTTTCACCCAAAATCCAAGTCCTTTTCCAAGTCCTGCGAACTCTTCCCTTCGTATCTCATGTTGTTCTCGCCTGAAAGCTCACATTCTCGTCCTGTTATCGCTAGGAAACAAACTTTCAAAAATGAAAAATCATGGTATCATAACGACAGTTAGTTATGGAGAACAAGGATAAAGGTTATGTGTATATCCTCACGAACCCGAGTTTTCGAGAGGATTGGGTGAAGATAGGCAAAAGCAGTCGTCCGGTAGATATCCGCTCCAAAGAGCTGGATAACACAGCAGCGACTTTGCCCTTTGAAATATTCTCTACCATACAACAGCCACTAAATCATTCATATTCTCCCAATTACACGCTTTATGAAGTCAATCCAATCTTTTGCCACTAAATGGCTCAATAAGTTCCTGGACGCCAAAACCAACTATATAGAGTTGGTAGATCACTATATGGCGGACGATTGCAGGTCTCTCGGCTTTACGATGGACATGGGTTCTTCATTTAAGAAAAAGTACAAGATTGAGGCTGGTGACACCAGCTCATTGTATAGTGTAATCGACCAAGTGACAAACATTTCAATACTTGGCAATGCTATATTTTCTTTATGGCGTTACTTCAACCATTGGGCGTACGAGGCGAAAGAAATTATGGAACCCGAAAATCGGGAATAGTTTATTATCGCCTTGCTTCGTTTGGGCGAGTTGTCTATCCGTCAGAATAATCACCAGCTGAAAGAATCGCAAATTGAGCCAGATAAGTCCGAAGTTCATGCTCCGGAAGTCAATCATACAATCGGGGGCAAATACTTGGATAGCAAGACAAGTCATCAATGCAATGAAATAGGCGCCAGGCTTATCAACAAAGCAGCAGAACAAGGGCTTAGCGCTGCACTATATTTGCTGGGAGAAATACATGAATACGGCATTTTTGCGGAGCAAAATCCGAATATTGCATTCGGTTACTACTATCAGGCAGCTCAACGGCAACACGAAGATGCATACCTCAACGTAACAGATGATAATGCGGAACCGGTAGTCAATTTCAACAAAGCCACAGATGGCGTGGAAGGCAGCGCCGAGGGTACTATCATCTTCAGCGGCGAACATACGGAAAAGGATCTTGCCGCCATCATAGGCAGAGCTCCCACAGCCGATGAAATCGAAGCATCCCGCACCAATTCTGTAGCCTGCGAGACCAAGCTGCACGGCGGCACGATGATTGTGCAGAATCAGGCGATTTTCTCCGCAGAAAAAATCACAGCACAGGCAGACAGCAACTCCACAATCGAGGTGAAAGATGCCGTATTAAAAGCCGGCACAATCGCTTTCGATAAGAGCAACGAACTGAAAACAGCAGGGAACGCCACAATTGAAGCCGACTCTTTGACCTTTGCCGACGGTAGCTCCATGACCATGAATGGCGACGGAACTACGGTTAAAGCCTCCGCTATCACCTTTGAAAAAGGTAGCGCGCTTACACTCAACGTTGACATGAACTCCACCAGAACAGCAGTTGCGGCATTCAGCATCGATTCTGATGACGTAACCATGGATGGCACAATCACCCTGAACCTGCGTTTCACCCGTAACCTGTATGCCGATAGTTAGAAGCTCCTTGATGCAGAGGATACGCTGTGGACACCGGACAATGTGACAATTATCGGTGCCCAAGAGGGTGACGGTGAGCTGGTCTGGGAAGATGGTGTCCTTAGCGTCATTCTCAGCGAGAACATGTTCGTAGCGCATGACCCGCTGGCAGATGCCGTTCAAGCCACCAACTGGGGCGTCTTCAGGTCGTCACAGGCCTTCGTGAGTGCTCTCCGCAGTACACGCAATAATGCCGTTATCATCGATGCACCGCAGACTGGCGACAAGTCCGGCCTGAGGCAGGCAACGGCTACCGGTCAAACGATTGCCTAGGGCACCGTATATAGCAGCTATACCCACCAGAAGAGCTCCTCGTCCTTCAGCGGCGCAGACTTTTCCATCTATGGTGCGGCTATCGGTATTGAGCACCAGTTCAAGAGCGGTCTCAGCCTGGGTGTAGTCCTTGGTTACGACTGGGGCAAGGCCTCACCCCGCACAACCTCGCGCGTAGATCAGAACAGCTGGCATGCCGCCCTTTACGGTTGCGCCGGTTCCTGGAATGTAGGCAAGAAGGGCACCCTGGCTCTCGATTGGAGTTCCGCTGTGGGTAACACCACCTCCGAACAGAACGAACTCGGGGCTGATTGGTCCCAGGATAGCATGCAGCTCGATGCCCGTGCCACCTACTCCTACAAGCTGAACGCCCGCACCGACCTCTCCGCTTTTGCCGGTATTCAATACTACGCTCAGGGGGATGACTCCACCTCCCGCGTGAAGGCTGATTCCCTGCAAAACCTGCGTCTGCAGGCCGGTACCGGCATCAGCTACAGCATGACAGACCGTACCACGGTATACGGCGAATTGGCCATCCACAACGACACCCTGCGCCATAATCCGGCTGTGGAGGTTGATGGCTTCTACAACGGCAGCGGTGCTAACCCGGGGCGCTTGGGTGGTTCTGTTACCATCGGCGCACAGTATCAGCTGAATAGCGTCTGGCTACTGAACGCCAGCTATCACTTCGAGGGCACCGAGGACAGCGGCTCTCACAACGCCAATGTTGGTGCTGTATACAGCTTCTGATAAGAGATAGCTAACTCCATTTGATTTACCGGGCATGCCTGCCATACAGGCATGCCCGTTTTGTGTATAGCAAATGTCGATTTTACCGAAACGGTAAGAGGCACTTACTCGCCTTATTGCCTGTAACCGCCAAACGTGTTAAGCAGAATATTCTCAATATTTTCGTCCTGCATAAATCTTACCAGTTGTTGCAGATGCGCACCCAGCAACGATTCCGGCAGGTCAAATCCATCTGCACGGCACGGGAGAACCATGCTGAAATGCCCGTTCGGCTCGATACAGAAAATCAACGGGCGCTGTACGTTCAACATATTGATAAATTCCAGGCATGCGGCTCGGCGGTGCTCCGGAATATAAATCCCGCTGGAACCAAACAAGGTGATTACTCGTACAAAGTCATCCACCACTTTGCATGTAATGGAGTAAGAACCGCCCAGCGGTATAAGGTATTCACCATTCCCCATAGGATGCAATGGCAGATTGGTGTGGTACGCATAATGGGTCAGTGTTTCAACAAGACGTCTATTCATAATCGTAATTGAGTTATCGTTAGATGCTGACTTGCCTTATTTATTTGAGAAAATCGTGTTTACAATGATATCCGTATCGAAGAAAACTCCCATCATCATATTATTAAAAAGGCTTTTGTTCAATTGAGATTGAGGGGAATAAGCTCGTTTCATCACCCCGATATCACCATTATCCATAATAAAATGAGAAGCTTCGGCATTATAGTTTAAAGAATTTAAAAATTGCAATAAGCTCCCACGGTCGCAAACTCTTGCTGCATTTTTTATGTAACAATAGACCGCAAAACCATTATTCTCAGGATTCCACTCAAAGAGAACCTCAAGTCCCTTATAGGCAAAGCTCATCAAATTACATGAGCCAGACGTAGAACATACAGGATTGTTCATTACATACGGATTGGAGTCCAAAATCTCACGAATCCCGCTTGGTATGCGAAGATTGCGGACTTCTCTGAAATATGAAAGAATGGTCGATTTCATAGTACTTTTAATAACCATCCTTGAGTCTAAGGTATATTCCTCGCCATGTCAAGAAAATATCTCAAGCCGAAAAATCGAAAATTAGCCCACTCCTTATTTTCATTTCGAGATGCCTTTTTACCGCTAAAATAAGCTCCGATTGCCCCAAAACGCAGCCTTCCGGGATTGTTAGGGGCTCCCCCCTGCGAGGCAAACAGCAGAGCTGTTTGTCCAAGCGGGCTTACCGCTCGCTGCGCGAGCGCCCAAACGGGGCCGTCGCCCGCTTTCGAACTTCGTTCTCGCCTCGCCGGGAATAAAGCACAAAAAAGCGCACCGAATGGTGCGCTTTTTTGTGCTAGCCTTTGAGAAGGGTACGGCACTTCGTAACTGAATGATATTGTGTTCGTTACAAAGCACCTTTAATTTTACCCCCTTAACGCGCAGAAATCGAAAGTCCTTGCTTTTTATAAATACTTGCTTGCTTATATTTAATAGGTTGCGAAAACAATCGCTTATTTTACTAGCAAGTTAGCTGATTTTTCAGCTCTAAATCATTCATTTTCAATCGGGTGAAAGGCAGTCTCAACTACCCTCCTCTACCCTGAAAACGGCTAAAATCGAGCCAAAACCCAAGTCCTTTTCCAAGTCCTGCGAACTCTTCCCTCAATTTCGCCATCCCGCCTTGCATCCGAGCCCCGGTTCATGTATAATTAAACACCAACAAGCATGACTCCAGCAGAAACAGAAAAGGCGCTCCGCGACCTGTTCAAGAAGCTCCGCTCCCCGGCGCGAGCCATCTGCCATTTTCCTAAGCCTCCTCAGCGCCACGAGGTCTGCGGCTTTTCGATTTACTACAAGGGGGCGCTTGTAAGAGAATATTATGGCAAGGCTCTGCTCAAGGAGTTCAAGAAAACTTGCCGCGAGAAAGACCTGTGGCAGGAATAAATAATTGAAACTTACGCAGATAACAAGCAAAATGCAGAATAATTTCCTTGCGCCGGTGTCTGGAAAGATGTAGAATACACGCGCTAAACGGGCACCAAACTGGCAGGAGATTAAAATTGAAAACGAATAGCTATACACCACATCAGTCGAAGTATTTTGCAGAACAGATTCTTTTGCAAAGACCTCAGTCATCCATAGATGGCCTAGTATCTGCGATGTCAGGTGTAAAAGTTGATTTGAATCCCCATCAGGTGGATGCTGCTCTTTTTGCGGTCAAATCACCTTTGAGTTCCGGGGCATTGCTTGCAGATGAGGTTGGCCTCGGCAAAACAATCGAGGCAGGACTCGTCTTAGCTCAATGCTGGGCGGAGAGAAAAAGGCATATCTTGCTAATTGTCCCTGCAGCTCTAAGAATGCAGTGGCGGTCGGAACTTTTTGAGAAATTTTACATAGACTCCTTGATTATGGAGTCTTCCGTTTACAATAAACTCCGTAAAGAAGGTGTTACAAATCCCTTTGAGGTTAATGATAAGGTCATAATTTGCTCATATCAGTTTGCTTCAAAAAAGGCCTGTGACCTGCAACTTGTTCCATGGGACTTGGTCATTATCGATGAAGCCCATCGTTTAAGGAACGTATACAAAGCGAACAATGTCATTGGGAAAAAACTTAAGAGGGCATTGACAGGAAGAAAGAAACTGCTTTTGACCGCGACTCCGTTGCAGAACAACCTCATGGAGCTTTATGGTCTGGCGAGCATTATTGACGACCGGGTATTTGGTGATGACAAAACATTCCGAGAAATGTATGTCTCAGCCACAAACATAGCCCTCCGAAACCAGAATTTGAAAAAGCGCCTAGAATCGCTTTGTAAGCGAACGCTTCGAAAACAGGTAACAGAGTATGTTCGGTATACGGAGCGTCACGCATTACTAAGAGAGTATACGCCCACGGCGGCTGAGGAAAAACTATATAACGATGTTTCTGAGTACCTACAGACGGATACTCTTTACGCATTGCCCAACGAACAGCGGTCTCTTATCACGATGGTGCTGCGTAAACTGCTGGCTTCTTCCTCTTTTGCCATCGCTGGTACGCTCCAGTCTCTTATTAAGAGACTACAGGATTTACTTGATGGGATTGAGACAGATCTCCTCATGGATGATTATGATAGCTTTGAGGAGATGGTGGACGAGTCTTCCTCTGATGATGATGACTTTGCTGAAACCGAAGACTGCACCATCGCAGACCTGAAGCATGATACTGCAGGAATTAAAGCGGAGCTTGCTCGTTTGTCGAAGTTTGCAGAACTTGCATCTGGTATACACACAAACTCAAAGGGCGATGACCTTATTCTGGCCTTAGAGCAAGGCTTTGCAAAGATTGAGGAACTGGGAGGGCAGAGAAAGGCCGTCATTTTCACAGAGTCTAGAAGAACGCAGGACTACCTGTTTAATCTGCTTTCTAATAATGGCTATAACGGCTCAATCGTATTCCTGAATGGTACGAACAATGACGAGATATCCTCGCGGATATATGCGGATTGGAAGGAACGCCATAAAGACGACAGCCATATTTCTGGCTCAAAGCAAGCGGATATGAAAGCTGCTGTCGTTGAAGAGTTCCGAGATAGAGCTAGTATTCTTATCGGCACAGAGGCTGCTGCCGAAGGTATCAATTTGCAATTCTGCAGCCTTATCGTCAATTATGACCTTCCTTGGAATCCTCAACGCATCGAACAGCGTATCGGACGTTGCCATCGTTATGGACAGAAAAACGATGTTGTTGTTATCAACTTCCTGAATCGCAAGAATGCTGCAGACAAACGAGTATACGAACTGCTTGACCAGAAGTTCCGTTTGTTTGACGGTGTATTTGGTTCTTCGGATGAAGTTCTTGGGACGTTGGAATCCGGTGTAGATTTTGAGAAGCGTATCTCCGAGATTTACCAAAAATGTAAAACGGCTGAGGACATACAGCGCGAATTTGACGCGCTACAAGAAGAACTCTCTGATGAAATTGAGGACAAGATGTCGTCTGCTCGCCAGTCTATCCTTGAGAACTTCGATGAGGTAGTTACAGCAAGACTTAAGGACTGTCAGGACGATACGGTGGCCAGCCTCGATAAGTTCACGCAGTGGATTTATTACTTTTTCCTCGCGCATGGTGCAGAGCGAATTAACCCGCTCTCGCAGTGGCGTCTTCTAGTCAAGGATGGTTCTGTAAAGAAGACCTATAATCTAAGATGGCGAGACGCAGAAGACGAGGGCGATGTGTTCCTCCGTCGCGAGGATCCGCTGTATGAGTCATGGCTACAGGAAAGTCTGTCTGCACAGCTTTCACCTGTCGCTATTCGCTTCTGCCATTCAGATTCTGAAAGAAACATTTCTTTCTTTGATGCTAATCCCGGCATTAAAGGGGTGCTTTCAGTCGATAAACTTTCCTATAACGGCCTCAGCCACGAAGAGCATCTTCTTTTCTCTGTTATTACGGAAGATGGCACGTTGATGGATGATGATATCGTCAACAGTATGCTCAGTTTGCCCGCTGAGATTATTGGAGCTTGCCCATCAGAATCCCCGGAGTTGGTTCAGCTGCGAGAGACGAGACTTGGTACACAGCAAGCACAAGTTGAGGAAGTGAACAAGCAGTATTATTTGAATGAATGCGATAAACTGGACGCATACAGTGAAGATTTGAAAGAAGGTCTTCAGCGCAAGCGCAAGGAGCTAGACAAGCTAATCAAAGAAAAAGAAAAGGAATTCCGGACTAGCACAAACCTTCCTTTGGATAGGATAATCTCTATGAAGGACGAGATTAACAAGCTAAAGGACAAGCGCAAAAAGATGCAGCGAGAAATTTATCAGCAGGAAGACGAAATCGACATGCAGCGAGATAAACTTCAGGAGGAAATTCGTCAAAAACTTAACAGAACGGCAAAGATTACCCACATTATGACCATCGCATTCGAGGTTGTGTAAAGGAGAAGATACTATGCAAAGATTAGAACTTACATGGATAGGAAAAGGGCAGGAGCCTGCGGTCGAACCTCGTATTCTGCTACATGACCCGTCCAAGGATTACGGCGATCCTGATAGCGCAAACATGCTGATTCATGGTGACAACCTTTTGGCTCTAAAGGCTCTGGAACAGAAGTATGCTGGGCAAGTGAAGTGTATCTTTATCGACCCGCCCTATAATACCGGTGAAGCATTTGAATTTTATGATGACAATTTGGAGCATTCTATCTGGCTTAACTTGATGAGGGCAAGGTTGGTGTTGTTGCGTAACCTACTCTCTGAGGATGGTACTATTTGGATTCAAATAGATGATGAAGAACAAGCGTATCTAAAGGTTCTGTGTGATGAGATTTTTGGCCGAAGTAATTTTATTAACATGGTATCTGTTAATATGAAAAATTCGGCGGGTGCATCGGGTGGCGGTGAAGACAAACGATTAAAGAAGAACTGCGAATTTATCATATCCTATGCTAAAAACTACGAGCTCATTCAACCTTTTAAGGGAGCCTTCGACTATATGGAGATACACGAGTATATCGAAAATTATCGAGCTCTAGGAAAAAATTGGCATTATACCTCAGTGCTGTATAAGTCTGGAAGTAAAGAGTATATGGGGTCTACAGTGGATGGGGATGGGAACGAAATCAAAATATACAGACGCCCAGGGGCGGAGGTGATGTCAGTACGGAAAGTAATGGCCAAGGAAAATCTTACAGAAAAGGAGGTCTATTACAAATATGGTACGTTTATTTTCGAAGCAAAAGATGCTCAGTCGTCAATTCGTACTCGCGTAATACGAGCAAAGCAGGAACTCGGCATAGCAGATGATATTATCTCCATTGAGTATGTGCCTAAGACTGGTAGAAACAAAGGACTGCTTTATGAGCAGTTCTATAAAGGCGATAAGTGTCGTTTGTTCGCATGGCTTCGAGATATTAGCGAGGTCATTGATGGGGTGCTATATAAGAAGGATTTGCAAGGGACATACTGGGATTTTACTTCAAATATCAATAATCTGAGCAAGGAAGGTGGAGTGGTTTTCCCGAAAGGTAAAAAGCCAGAAGCCTTGGTTGCTCGAATTATTGAAATGACAACAGATCCCGGTGATTTGGTCTTAGATTCCTTCCTTGGCTCAGGCACTACAGCTGCAACGGCGACAAAACTCAAGAGGACATGGATAGGCGTTGAGTTGGGAAATCATTGTTATACTCACTGTATTCCTCGACTTAAGGCTGTTATTGATGGTACTGATGACGGAGGCATTACAGAGGCTACGAAATGGCAAGGCGGTGGAGGATACAAGTTCTATGAGCTTGCTCCGTCTCTTCTTGTCAAGGATAGGTTCGGCATTGATGTCATTTCCGATACATATAATGCTCAAATGCTAGTGGCGGCTGTCGCAAAAGTGAACGGTTACTTTTACGCCCCTGACGCTGAGCTTTTCTGGAAGCAGGGATACAGTCAGGACAACAGCTTTATTTATGTCACGACACAGTATCTGACGGCGGCCATGCTGGACAGCTTAGCCAAGGAAGTCGGTGCTTTAGAGAGCTTGCTGATTTGTGCTCCTGCATTCGATGTAGGATTGAATAAACGCTACGACAACATCACAGTAAAGAAGATTCCGCACTCGCTTCTTAATAAGTGTGAGTATGGCGTTGATAATTATAATTTGAACATTCTGGATATGCCGGAATGTGATGAAGATGAATGGGAAAATGATTAAAGAATCCTATAGTGAAAATTTCTATTCGTACTATTCCAAGTACGTAAGCAATGCGCTTGCTCTTAGACCACCGCAGCATGAAAGTCTTGAGATTTTTGCTAGACTCTGTGATACAATTAGCCTTGCAAAAAATCCTACGACAGTAGAGCAGCTTCGTTCCGAGCATCAGTCTGAGTTAGATGCTTTGGAGTCGGACGAAAAGAGGACTAAGAAAATCCATGCTTGGGCTTCACAAGCGGCAGCAAAGTTTTACGCAGAAGATTTAGCTGCTGTTCGTAAGATTTGCCCGACCTTAAGCTCGTTTGAGCGTGATTTCCCTTCTTTTTGTTTTGCTTTGGCGACTGGTATTGGCAAAACTCGTCTCATGGGTGCCTGCATTGCTTATCTTCGTTATGAGAAGGGGATAAAGAATTTCTTCGTGATGGCACCTAACCTCACGATTTACAGAAAGTTGAAGGACGACCTTGGGAATCCCTCAAGTCCAAAGTATGTATTTCGAGGTCTTGATAAATTTGTGAATCCACCTCGAATTATTGATGGTGACAATTACAATGAATTCCGTCAGGGAACCTTTGGCGTAAATGATGTTGTAATTAACATATTTAATATCTCCAAGTTGAATGCAGACAGCAAGGTTTCGCCTGATAATCCCGCCCGCATTAAGCGATTGAACGAGGTGCTTGGGGAGTCTTATTTTGAATACCTGCAATCATTGGATGACCTCTGCATCTTTATGGATGAAAGTCACCACTACCACGCAGACAAAAGTTTTGACGTAATTAACGAGTTGCGTCCGATTTTAGGCGTTGAATTGACTGCGACTCCGCAGATTCAAAAAGGAGCACGAAAAGTAGACTTCAAGAATGTTGTCTATGAATACAGCCTAGCCCATTCTCTTAACGATGGTAAGTATGTAAAAATTCCTGTTGTTTTCACTCGCAAAGATTTCAGACCAGAAGAATACACTCAGGAGCAGCTCGACCATGAAAAGCTGAATGATGGTGTCCGTTTACACGAGGAAACAAAGAGCCACCTTGAGATTTACGCTCGCACCTTCGGGAAACCTGTTGTGAAGCCTTTTGTTCTCGTTGTTGCGAAGGACACTGAGCACTCGAAGAAAATAAAAGAGTATATCACCTCGGATGACTTTTTCCGAGGATATTACAACGGCAAGGTTATCGAAATCAACTCCTCTCAGAGAGGGGCTGAAAAGGATGAGAATATTGAACAACTGCTTTCGCTCGAAAACGCGGATAACAAAATTGAGATCGTTATCCATGTGAATATGCTGAAAGAAGGCTGGGATGTCACCAACCTCTATACCATTGTCCCTTTAAGAGCGTCTGCCTCGGAAACGCTAACCGAACAGACCATAGGAAGAGGTTTGCGTCTTCCTTACGGGGAAAGAACCGGGGTTGATGAAGCCGACCGACTTTCCATAGTTAGCCACGATAAGTATGAAGCTATTGTTAATCTTGCCAATGACCCGAATTCTCTCGTCAGACGTGTCTATTATATCGAATCCTCCGAAACGACGAACGCTGATGAAACGCGAGTAACGGTAGAAATGCCGACTACTTACGATGAGGTTACATCGGATACAAGCTATATGAAGCAACTGGCTCTGACATTCGTGGAGGAATCAATTGCTCACCAGGGAGCAGGCCAGTCTAGGACGCAGGAGCAAGCTGCACAGGTAGCAGATTTTGTTGCAAAGTATACCTCCCGTACTGTCGTGGAGTTAAACCGACAGGTGCGAACTATTGAGGCAACAAAAGACCCGGAAACTCGCACATTTGTAAAGAACAGCATCATTTCAGAAACTATCCGTAAATTCCCAGAAATGAATCTTCGCCGGGAGGATCTCGAAGCCGTTGTTCAGAAAGCCATTGATACCTGTGTACAGGCATTGACGGATAAAGTAATCCCTATTCCTCAAGCTGTAGTTCAACCTTTTACCGAAGTCAAACAAGGCTTCTATCCGTTTAAGCTTATCACAACAAGCATGAACTGGCATCCTGCCGATGATACGCTGATTGGCACGGAACTGCAGGAGGGAGGACAAACCTTCGAGTATGACAGCGACTTCCGTGCAAGAGAAGTAGTTGATACGCCTGAGAATGAAATTGTTCGCCATCTAATCGTTAAGGATGATGTGGATTACCATTCTACTGCAGAGTTGCTGTATTCGTTGGTGGGTGACGCGAAACTGCATTTCCTGACATACCTTACGGAAGAAGAAGCAGTCAAGGTAATGCGCGACCGCCAGAAAACAATTGCTGAGATAATTTATGCTCAAATGAAGCAACACTTTTTCCGGGATGAGACGCATTTCAGAGCCTCGGAAATGCGTCCGTTCTCTCGGATAGAGACTTGCTATGGCGGCAAGTTCCGCGCGGATGAGATATACGATTTGCGAGCTAACCTTCCGGCAAGCGAAGTGCCGAAGAAAATTTTCAACGGCTTCACGAAAGCATGCCACACGCTTTACAAGTTCCAAAGCAATACGGAGCGTATTTTTGCAATCGTACTCGAAAACGATAAGGCTGTATTGAGGTGGATGCGCCCATCCCCAAAACAATTCAACATCTACTATGGTTCGGGAGGCATGAACAAATACGTGCCTGATTTTATCGTTGAAACGAGTGATAAAATTTACATGGTAGAAACCAAGGCAAGCTGCGACATAAACACCCCGACTGTAAAAGAGAAGGCTACTGCAGCTGTTGTATATTGCAGAGCAGTATCAGACTGGAATGCCGCTAACGGAGGCAAGCCGTGGGAATACGCTCTTGTCTCACACGATGAAGTAAGACTCAACTCCAGTTTCGACTATCTTATGCGCAATCGTGTAAGCGAGGCTCAGATGGTTTTCGAGGATTTTCTGAAGTAATAACTTTCTGCAAAAGTAAAACCAAATTCAAAGCCCTTAGCCAAAAACTAAGGGCTTTTTACTGGCGCAATGTCAGTAACTCTTGCGGCGGTCTGGGTTACCCTCGCTATCCAATTTATAGGATGAAATGAACTGACTTGTCATCTCAGAGTAACCGACCTCTCCACAATAGGGGCAGTTGGCTGTTTCTCTTTCCTTACCGCCAGGGGTAGCAGTCCCCCAGATTTCGTAGGCGTATTCCTGACCGCACTTTTTACATTTAATGATTGTCATCGTTATTTCTCGTTGCTGTGTTATTTATTGCTGAATAATGCCATAGCATTTGCTATTTTACTTTGCGTGTAGTGGCATTAGGCAGGTGTTCACCACAATGCCCTATAAGAATCTTCTTTTCAGACTCCATAAACGCGAAATGTATTCTCAACAATTTATTAGGGTCATTACTCCATTTAAGATGAGGGACAACCTCATATGGCTTACCCTTAAATACACGATGGCGAAGTTTCATCAACCCTGAATCCTTCATAGTCTGAGGACCTTCTGTCATTGACAATTCGACCTTGGTACGATCCGTAAATACCCTATCATCAAATCTACGCTCTATGTACTTCATGTCATAGAGTGTAGTGCATAAGGCCATCAACATCATCCACGCCTTATCTAAATCCTTAAACTTTGTATATTTTTCAGCGGATTTATAGGCTTCCTCGTGAATATCGATTCTCTGCTCAAATACCTGAGCAAAGAATGCGAGCATATCCTTTAGATTGGAAGGGTAGGCTATTTTCCCCAAAACGTCCCCAATGCCGCCCATCTTGGAAATTTCTTCCTCAGCTTTGTTGAGTTTCTTTACGAAGATATCATTGCTCTTTTGCAAATTACCATTTTTTGCTTCCAGTCGAGAGACTTCATCCTCAAGCAAGCTGCCATAGTCTTCAGCCTCTTGTTTTTCTCGCTTCAGATCTTCAATCTTTTCGATTAGTTCAGTCGGGGTTTCACCTTTAGCCTTGGAAATCGAAATCAGATGCTTTATATCTTCGATGCCTTTTACTGCACGGCGATGAATGAGAGGATAGTTAGCAAGTAAGTTTCCGACTATCTCGTCTCGACAGCTTGGAATGTTATCACAAGGAATTGTTATATTCCTGAACTGCTCCTTTACAGGATAAAATACACGTATATGGTTAAAAGGTACGCGATATTCGTTAGGAAGCTCATCCAAAGCTTCTTTGACATCGTTGTTATTATCCAGATATGCTACTAAGGCCTTAGTCCGTAGCATTTCATGGAGAATCTTGGCTTCAGCTCGTGCCTTGTACCCGTATGCTACAATGATAACGTATTTTCTGAGAACACTCTCAACTAGCTGGTCGTAGAGAATATTTACATCGGCAGCAGTTTCTACTGTAAAACATTTCTTTTGTACAGGAACTTTAGCTGGGCCTTCCGAGTTTGCGAGAAAGATATAGTGCTGACCCTTATCAATCAAAGTTCTGACAAAACGGGGGATTGCCGGTTGCGGATCCTTTTCCCCCTCACTTACCAGAACGTGCTTTGGGCGTGAATGCTCAACCTTAACGTGGACTAAGCAAACTTGAGCATTTACACGGCGAATCGCAACGTCTGTCACCCATGTTCGAGTATTTGTATATTGACTATCCTGATGTATATAGCGGAATGCCCAAGCACTCAATTCCCTGGTGCCATCGTCCTTGTGGTCAATATAGGGATAGGTGATACACCTAGCTCCAGAAGGGAACTTGTGATTCATCTTGTAAGGAAAAAGGTTCTGAAGGGCTGGGCAATCTTTAGGCGCATTGATGCCTTCCTTTTGACAAAGCCATGAACGAAGTCGTTTTTGCAGCCCCCAGAAGATTTCCTGTTCTGGTTTGGGTGATTTATAACGTGCGTAAAAACAAGTTTGAAAGTGTATCGGCATGACTTTAATGAATTTTATTAAAGTTTACCATCAAGCTCGTATACTGTAAAGAATAAAGCCTCACACAGTTCTAAGGAAAGAGAGGGCTTAGTCAATGAAGTAGCCCTCTTCGTCCAGCTCCTCCTCGTCCATGGCCTCGCGCTCGGCCAAGTATGCGCAGAATTCTGCGTAGTCAATGTTTCACTTTTTCAGCCCTCCCCTTGCTATCTGGCATAAGGCAAAGCGCAAGAAGAATCATTCATCTTCTTGCGCTTTGTTTAAGAGAGAGACTGGACTGCCCCGCTTCGTTTATGATTTCAACTTATCGAGCTTCTTCTGATCCAGCTTTTCCCAAGGCAGGTCGGCTTTGCCAAAGTGGCCGTAATTCGTAGTAGCCGAGAATATCGGATTCTTCAGCCCCAGGGCTTCGATAATATCAGCGGGCTTGAATGAGAATGTTTCTTTTACTCGCCTTGCCAATTCATCAGAGGTCAGGAAGCTGCAATCACTCAGCACCTCCACGGAAACTGGCTCAGCTTTGCCGATAGCATAGCTCACCTGAACCTCGCAATGCTTGGCCAGCCCAGAAGCCACGATGTGCTTGGCAACCCATCTGCACATGTAAGCTGCGCTGCGGTCAACCTTGCTGGCGTCTTTTCCCGAGAAAGCGCCCCCGCCATGCCGCCCTACGCCGCCGTAGGTGTCGGCGATAATCTTACGGCCTGTCAGACCGCAATCGGCCTGTGGGCCACCTGTAACGAAGCGTCCGGTGGGGTTGATATGGAATTGAGTTGCGGGTGATACAAGTGATGCCGGGAGGCTGGATTTGATGACTTCGAGACATAGCTTCTCAATCTCTTCCCTAGTTGCGTCTGGGGAATGCTGGGTACTGAGCACGACCGCGCTTATATGGCAAGGCTTCCCGGCATAATCATACTCAACTGTCACTTGGCATTTGGCATCCGGTCGAAGCCAAGCAACCGCCCTACTCTTCCTGACATCCTCCAGCTTTCTCATGATTCGGTGGGCGAACATGATGGGAGCTGGCATCAGCTCCGGCGTTTCGTTGCAGGCGTAGCCGAACATCATACCTTGGTCACCAGCTCCTTGCTCTTTCCCCTCTCCCTTGTTTTCATCAACGCCGAGCGCGATGTCAGGGCTTTGCTCGCAGATTAGGTTCGTCACGTTGAGGGATTCGGAATTGAATACTGGGTCATCCTGAGCTGTGCGGTAGCCAATGCTGCGAACTGTATCGCGTACAATCCGCTCGTAGTCCAGCTTTGCCTTGGTGGTAATTTCCCCGGCAAGGATAACCTGATTGCCCTTTACCAAAGTCTCGCAGCCAACACGGCTTTCTGGATCCTGCGCTAAGCAAGCATCAAGGATAGCATCAGAGATAGCGTCTGCAACTTTGTCCGGGTGGCCGCAGCCCATTGACTCGGACGTGATGGATTTGAAGAAAGACCGAACATGAGTATTGGAATGAAAGTGAGTGTCCATACTTGGGGACACTTGTCAAAAAAAAATCCCGCCCATCGGTATAGAAACCTAGGGCGGGTGCGCAATGCGGGGCTTGGTTACCCCACTCGAACTTGATGTTCCTTACTTGCGGCGGCGGCGTGTAGCCAAGCCTGCGAGAGCCAGCAGAGAAAGTGTAGCGGTGGTGGGCTCGGGAACGAGCTGCCCTGTGATTGTAGCTCCGCTCAATCCCACAAATCCCCCACCACCACTTTTTCTGGTAACGTTCAGAGCCATGGTTATCGAGTCTCCTGCCACTAAGTCTATGCTCTTACCTTCCTGCATGGCGTATGTTACAGTACCTGTAGAGAATACATTGGCGTTCTGCTGCATAGTAATACTTTCGGAACTATTCGGCAGTTCGTATGTGAGGTCAAAGTAAGCCTCAGGGGTTCCTTCTGAGTGGGCGTTGCCTGAACTATTGTAGCCGAAAACATTTAAAGTAATGGCATCGATAGTCAGTGTGTTTTCGCTTTCATTCGTCAGAGTAAAAGTGAGTGTATAGGTGCCAGCTGCACCTTCTTTACAAATGTTAGCGTTCGGACGAATTGCTGAAGGGTTCACAGCACCAGCAGTATAACTACCGTTGTATGTACCTGTCGAACCGAAAGTCAAGTTATCAAACTGCAGAGTTAAGGGAGCATTTACCTCAAATTCTGCAGAGTAATCGTTATGGTCTTGGTGGTATGTCTGGTCAGAGGAGGAGAAAGTCGCAGTCCAATCCTCTGCAACCGCCACACCGGCCAGCGCCATCAAGGTTATTAGTGTTTTTTTCATAATTGTATGAATTGATTATTAAGGTTAGAGCAGCTCGTGCAGGGGTACCCTTTCCCACGCGCGTCGGGAGGCTGAGAAACCTGCTCCTAAGCCGCTGAGAAAAATATACAGCATTGTTAATGCTGTGGTCTGTCTAGGTGTTGATAATCAAACCGCAACAGTAGCATTTGCTTCGTGGTAATATTTATCAGCAAATAGTCTTCATTCTCGTAAGATCTAAAATTCTAATCTTTTACGATTTTTCTGCTTGCATCTGCATTAACAATGCTGGAGGCGGGCAAAGAAAAAGCCGCCTTGTGGACGGCTGAGCCTTTAGTCGTTGGCTTCTCGTGTGAAGTGGAAACACAGTCCCGTGATTTCGCCGTAGCGGCGTTCAAGGAACTTCGCCACGCCCCAGGGGATGAGGTCTTCGTTAATCTTGACTTCTATCGTTTTATGCTCACCTGTGTTTTGGATGGTGAAGCTTGCTTCGATGTATACGTTCATGCCTGATGGTATTTGTTCGGGTTCATATTTGGGGTAAGCTCGTCCGCAGTACACGAGCCAATCTTTATCGGCTTCATTTACCGGGGGTAAAGGCAGACCTGTGTCGAGGGCTCGGATAAGTACGCGATTGTTGCCGTTATCCTGCAACACCACATACTTCAGCTCTGCGTTCTCTCCTGCGTCAAGCCATTCCGGCTTGATTCGGACTATGTCTCCTCCTTCGATTGATGTACTGCTCATGGTTGTAAAAGGTTAATGCTCGTTCTTAGTGGGTTCCCAGCCCTCGATTTTGATGTTGGTCACGATGCCGTAATTTTCATACAGGCTGATGATTTCGCGGTCGGCCATCCCCTGTAGGAACTCGTGGTAGCCGTTGTCGGATTCTTCCCCGGCTTCCAGCTCCTTGCGGTAGCTGTCGG
>Ga0233361_1000010_pt1 | contig 37852 bp, 24 predicted proteins | sample ElkDunMinimDraft_21_FD_180678 | JGI IMG/M metagenome (GOLD analysis project Ga0233361, IMG submission 180678) | Fecal eukaryotic communites from dung pellets of Tule Elk in California, USA - Elk Dung C0 | ecosystem: Host-associated > Mammals > Digestive system > Large intestine > Fecal | place...
GGCACGGTACGCACGCTCACGGCGGTGCTCACCTTTCCCAAGGGAAAAAATGCCATGCCCATTTTGCGGCTTATCCCACGCCACCGCACGGAGACAGTGCGTGTCGGGCGGCTTGACTATCAGTTGGCGGGCGACTTCTCCGCTCCCATTGAGGTATACTGGAATCTCACCCACGTGAAAAGTGACCGTTTCTTGGGGATGCTCAAGCCGCAGGAATTGCGGGACAGTATGGGCCTTTCCTGTATGGAGGCCTACAACCCCCACAAAATCCCTGTCATCCTCACGCATGGCCTCCTCTCCAGCGCTGGCACGTTTGATAATATGGTGAACCGTCTCATGGCGGATCCGGAAGTGCGCGCCCGTTTCCAATTTTGGTATTTCAACTACCCCACCGGGGTGGCCTGGACACTCACCGCCGCCGAATACCGCAAAGCTTTGCGTGAGGTGCGCCAAAAACTCGACCCCGAGATGAAAAATAAGAATTGGGATAATATGGTGGTAGTGGGGCATTCCATGGGCGGGCTTATCACTCGCTACAGCCAGAGTTTGGAGCCATGGCTGCTGGTGAAAAATAATGAAATAACCAAGGGGAAGTGGGCCAAATATGCAGATGCTCGCTATGTGGATGAGCCTATACCGGAGAAATCGCTCAATGCGTTTCGTGATGTCTTTTTCTTTCGTCCGGTGCAGGCCGGCATGGTGGTGTACATGGCCACGCCGCATCGCGGAGCACCGCTGGCTCGTTACCGCATTGTCAACGCTCTGCTCAAGCTGGTCAAGTTGCCCGAAACCCTAGTGGATGAAATTGTCAACATAGCCACGTTGCAGGATGACAGCATCCTCCTGAATCCGGAGCGCATCACGGCGTGGTTCACCAGCGTGGGACAACTCTCGCCGGAAAGTTACTCTATTGCGGGGTTGCAAAACCTCACTCTGCGCGATGTGCCTACGCATTCTATCATCGGAGACCAAGGCGATAACGATACTCCCAAGAGCTCCGATGGCATCGTCCCCTATTGGTCCAGCCACTTGCCGTGGGGAACAGAGCAGATTGTGCCGGCCGGCCACTCCGTGCAGTCTGTCCCGGAAACAGCTGAGGCTTTCGGGAAACTCCTCCGCGATTATGCTCGCTCGTTGAAGTAAACGCTCCCTTTTCCCGGAGTGTAAAAAGCCCGCGCCAAGAATGCTTGGCGCGGGTGATATATGAGATTCGGAAAGCCGCGAATCAGGGCTTCACATCCTCGGGGGTTAGTGCATCGAGCGACTTGCCATTCAGCTTGCCTGTCTGCGCTTGCAGGAAGGCGGTGATGTTCTGCACAGCTTCATCCGTGGGCGCTTCCTTGCCCTGTGTCTGAATCATGATGCGCACGGCATCTTCCAGCTTGTTCACCGAGCCTGTGTGGAAATAAGGCGCCGTGAGCGCTACATTGCGCAGCAGCGGCACGCGGAACATGTCCTTGTGGGCTTCTTTCTTGGTGAAATCTGCCAGGCCGTAGGCTCCTTCGGTATAATTGGGCGGAGTGGCCAAATCACGCAAATTGGCGTAGGTGTTGATGTACTCGAAGCTTTGGCCACCCATGGTGGGGCCGGAGTGGCATGTGGCACAGCCTTGCTGCTCAAATGCGGCTTTACCGGCAATGGCTGCCTCACTCAGCGCCGCTTTGTCGCCTTGCTGGTAGCGGTCGAATGCAGAATCCGGGGTGCGCAGGGTCTTTTCATAGGCGGCGATAGCTTCTGTGATGGTATCAGCGGTGATGCCCTTATCCCCGAATGCAGCGGCAAAGATCACTGTTAACTCCGGACTCTGAGCCAACTTGGCGGCTATCTTGTTCCAGTCTTCCGGGTGAGCATAGCCCATTTCAACCGGGTTGAGGGGTGGGCCGCCTGCCTGCTCCTTGAGGTCGGCAGCGCGGCCATCCCAGAACTGGCGGATATTCGTTTCCGTATTATACACGGTGGGCGCATTCACGCCACCCAGCTGTGGTTTCCCATCGGCCCCGGGCACACCTTCGGACTTGGCGAGATTGTCTGTGCCGCCTTTGGTCAAATCATGGCAAGAAGCGCAGGCAACTGCATTCGTGGTGGAAAGCCGTGCATCGTTGTACAGCAGCTTGCCCAGCTGAATCTTGGCCGCTTCCTGAGCATCGGCCGGCTCCGGAGCCGGAGAGATGATACCATAGCGAGCTGCATCAGCGGCTTCGGTACTGTAGAGGGAGCGCAGCGTGGCCACATCCTGCTCGGTCAGCCCGGTGCCGGGGTGCATCACCCTATATGCCAGCGGCGGCATGTGGCGGCGAATTAAGACTTGGTCCATCTTGAGCAAATCCACCGCAGATGCGCGCACTGACGCATCGGGGACAATGCAGAAACTGCGCTGCCCTGCCTCCACGTCTCTCTGCATCATGCCAAAGGACAGTATGTTGAGCAGGGGATTGTATGTATCGGTGGCGGCTCCGTGGCATGCTGCGCACTTGGCTTGCATGCTTGCCTCGGCTTGCGCCTTGGCCTCAGGGGTGCCGGCGGGGGGCGCCGCTTGAGTAGTTATGGCTGCGGCCAAGTGTAGAAGCCCTAGCGTGCCACCGCCCAGAATCGCTCCGATGGCCCCGGCTCCTATGGCGTATTTGGAAAGAGTTTTAATATTCATGCACTGAAAAGAGGGAGAGGTTGCGCCTACAGTCTATCATTTTGCTGCGTGCGTGCAAGGAAATTGCGCGCATGCAGCCCGCAAAATCGTAAAATTATCTCAGAATTGGCTTTGACTTGTCGTGGTAAAGGAGTATACTGCCCGTGTTAGATGGTGCGCCATGAATGATAAGCTCACATCACTTCGTGATTATTTGTTGCAATTTTACCAGCCGGAAGAGTGGCCTACCTTGTTGAATCAGGCAGAGGAATGGGCTCAAACTCGCCCCTTGGAAGGCTTGCGCGTGCTGGATGCTACCCCGCTTTTCCGCAACACATTGGCCAAGTTTATGGCGCTGATGGCCGCCGGTGCAGAGGTATGCATCCCTTGGCGTTCATCTATGCCCGCCGATGCAGAGGTGGTAGCTCAGTTGGCTGATTTTGGTATAAGCCGTGCTTCTCGGGAAGACAAAAACTTTGATATTGTGCTGGACTGTGCGGGCGATCATTGCCGCCTACGCCCCAAGTTAGGGAGCTGCGAGCTTACCCGCACCGGGGTGTTGCGCTATGAACGCGCCTGCTTCCCGGTGTTTCTGGCAGATTCCGGCCGTATCAAACACATTGAAACCATGCTGGGTACGGGGGAGAGTTTCTTCCGTGCGCTGCGTCACTTGGGGCATCAAGATATGTCGGGGCGCCACCTGCTGGTTGTAGGCTATGGAAAGGTGGGGCGCGGGGTTGTGTACTATGCGCGCCGCTTTGGTATGCGTGTCACCGTGGCGGATGTTGTGGACAAATCCGGCGTGTTGCCGCCGGGTGTCGATTTTGTGCAGGCGGATGATGCCGTGGCCATGGCGAGGGCTGCCCTGCGTGCCTGGTGTGTAGTGAGTGTGACCGGCCGCTTGGGGGCACTACGCCGCAAGTTGCCTGTAGAGCAGTTGCTGGCATCAGATGTGCTTTTGGCCTCCCTAGGGGTGGAAGATGAATTCGGCCCTGAAATCCCGGAGCAACGCGTGCTCAACCACAAACGCCCCCTCAATTTCATGCTGTCAGAACCCACCGCCATGCGCTTTATCGAGACCACCATGGCCTTGCACAATGCCTGTGCGCTCGAGTTGCTCACCGCAGATTTACCTCATGGCTATATCCTCCCCCCGCCGGATGTGGAAGATCGGCTCCTGCGCATCGCGTGTGAAAAAGGCCGGATTGGCAAGGAAATTGAGCTAGCGGAGGCTGATGCCGCAATGTAACATCATTGTTACATTGCTTGACAGAGCGCATTCTTGACACCTGCCTGGCTGCGACTTACAATGCAACCCATGTTTCACAAGTTGCTCATTGCTCTGCGTATCCTGTTTGTCACGGTAGGTGCTCTGGCTTTGCTCTTTGTCCTCTCTTTCCCGGATTCTATCATCCCGGCGCATCCCATGTATGAATACATGGAAGGTATCACCGCCATGGATGTCAAGCCATGGATTTGGCTGGCCCCCCTGTTGGCGATGGAGTTTTTTGATGTGCTGGGGCCGCGCCGTAACCTAGTGTGGTTCACCTCTCTCTTTGCCGTGCTCCTGGCCGGTTTTATCGCGTGGCCCGTGATAGAATCTTCCTATCCCGAATGGCTCTATCCCACTTTTGCTTACGAGGATGGTAAACTCTCTGCTGGCTTGGGCTGGTTGGCCGCTATCACCTTTGGTAGCATCTTGTTCCGTGGTGTGCTCCTCGCTTTCCTTTGCCGCGCTCCTGAGCGCTCGGATGATTCCGAGCTCAATAGCGTGGATTCTGCTGTGCTCGACCCCGCCAAGGCACGCACCGTGCGCGAAATTGCCGCGGCTCCCGTGCGAGTGAAGCCGCGCTTCCTCTTTGGCGAGGCGGATCTCGGCCTCATTGAGCGCTTTGGCGTGTTCATGCGCCGGCTGGTTTTTCGTCACCGCGTGCGCTCCGCTCTCTTCATTGCGGCCGCTGCCCTATTACTTGGCTGGTTTTGCTTCTATCCCCGCCCGGATGCGCAGCAAGCCTTGCAGCGTGATTTGCTGCGCATGCAAGAATACGTCCGCCGTCCCGATGGCTCGTTGCGCGCCACCATCCCCGCTGTGCATGCCGCCTACCGTGTCATGCGCTATGTCTCCGACCACGAATCCTTTGCCGGATTCTCTCGCGAGCAGGCCGAAAAGTGGTTGGGCTTGGACCAATTGCCCAATCCCGCCTATCGCGCTCTCCTCCGAGATGAAACAGATCGCCCCCTCGCTTCCGTCGATGATGCTTTTGAAAGCCGCACCCGCTTCCTTACCGTGACGGATGGTATCCGCACCGCGGTCCTCTTCATCCGCACCAACGAGCAGGGGGATGTTATCAACATCTCCGAGGTGCAGGATGCCGGCTGGAATGCTGTGGCAGATGACCTCCGCCGCCGCTTCGGAAACGATATTGATACCCGAATTTTGAGCCGCTGACCCCCTTGAAAATGCGCTTTTTGCAAAAAAATTGCATTAAATCACAAATTTGGATTGCCAAGAACGTAAAAATCGTGTAGACTGGCGCACCCGCCAGAGCCGGAAGGCTCATCGTGTACAGGGCCGAAAGGCCGCTAAACCATTTACCAAACAAGAAGGAGATAAGATGAACATTCTCGATACCATCGAAAAAGAACAGCTGAAGGACAATGTAACTCCCTTCAACGTCGGCGATACCGTCAAGGTGCACTGCCGCGTAATCGAAGGCGGCAAGGAACGCGTGCAGATCTTCCAGGGCATCGTCATTGGCAAGCGCGGTTCCGGCGTGAACGAGGCTTTCACCGTCCGTAAGATTGCTTACGGCGAAGGCGTGGAGCGCTCCTTCCCCCTGCACACCCCCAAGATTGCTAAGATTGAGGTCGTGACTCGCGGTAAAGTTCGCCGCGCCAAGCTCAACTACCTGCGCGACCGCGTGGGTAAGGAGGCTGTCACCGTCAAGACCGCTCGCTAAATTTTCCTTCTCCTGCCACAAGCAGAGATTGCAACTGAACAGGCCCCCCGCATGCGCTTTCGCGTATGTGGGGGCCTTTTCCTTTTGCTTATTTTCGGTTCTTTCTCCCCCGGGCCGAGTGGGCGTTTGCCCGCTCTATCAGCAATTCGCCCTTGACGCAGGAGGGGACTGCATGATAAAGTAACAGGCATGAGTACGAAGTTCTGTTGGGAATTGCGCCCGGCAGAAGGAAATGCCGACTTTGGTGAAGAGTTGAACAGTCAGCTGCCCCTGCTGGTGAGGCGATTGTTGGCGCAGAGGGGTATATCCGGGCAAGCGGGCGCAGAGCGGTTTCTGTGGCCGCGACTAGCTGATTTGAGCGACCCGTTTGACATGCGGGAGATGGATGCCGCCGTGGAGCGTATTTTCCGCGCGGTTGATGCGGGGGAGCATGTCTGTATTTATGGCGATTATGATGTGGACGGCGTGAGCTCTGTGACCCTGCTGCATGCCATCCTGACAGCATACGGAGTACACGTAGATTGCTTCATACCCGTGCGCACCCGCGAAGGCTATGGCCTCAGCATGGAGGGCATGCAGCGCGCCATAGGGGTGTGTGGTGAAAAACCCTCCCTCATCATTTCTGTGGACTGCGGCACCTCATCGATTGATGAGATTGCTTGGCTCAATAGCCAAGGGATAGACGTAGTAGTGCTGGATCACCACGAAGCCAGCGTGCATGGTCGCCCCCCGGCGGTGGCAGTGGTCAATGCCAAGCTGGAGCCGGACAGCCCCTACACATATTTGTGTAGTGCCGGTGTGGTGTTCAAGCTTGCTCATGCCATGCTCAAGCGCCGCCGCTTGCATGATTTTGACCTGCGGCATTACCTGGATGTTGTGGCCATTGCCACCGTGGCGGATATTGTGCCGCTAGTAGATGAAAACCGCCTACTCACCCGCCATGGTTTGCGGGTGATGGGGCAGGGGGGCAATGTGGGCTTGCGCGCCCTCAACGAAGTCACAGGCCTCAATCGCCCTCCCAATGCCGGTCACGTGTCCTTCCGCATCGGGCCTCGCCTCAACGCCGCCGGGCGTATGGATTCCCCGTGCGATGCACTCAATTTGCTCATGACCCACGATAACGAGCGCGCCATGCAGTTGGCTCAGTGCCTCGAAGCACACAACCGCGCCCGCCAGCAGGAGGAAGAGAAAATCCGCGCCGAGGCGCTCCAAATGCTCGAGGCTCATTTCTCCCCTGCTACAGATAGGGTGATTGTGCTGGGTTCCCGCACGTGGCATCCCGGGGTGGTGGGTATTGTGGCCTCCCTGCTCATGCGCCGCTTCCACAAACCGACGTTTATTATTTCGCTGGATGAACAAGGCATTGGCAAGGGCTCCGGCCGTTCGGTGCCCGGTGTCTCATTGGTGCAGGCACTACATGCCTGTGCAGATACAATCATCTCCGGTGGTGGGCATGAAATGGCTGCCGGACTGGTCATTCATGAGGATAAAATAGATGATTTCCGCCGCGCATTCGATGCCTTTGTGCGCGACCACGTGAGCGCCGAACAACTGCGTCCCGTGCTGCGTGTAGATGCCGAAGTGCGCTTCGAAGAGCTTACCATGGACCTGCTGGATAGCTACGAGCTTCTTGAACCCTTTGGCAATTCCAATCCCCAGCCCGTTTTCATGAGCCGCCGCGTGATGCTTTCTGAGGCACCTCGCCATATTCAGGGCAACCACCTGCGCCTTTTCCTGCGTCAAGGCACCATTGAATGTGATGCCATGTACTTCAACGGCGGGAGCCTCTCGCTGCCCGACCCCCCTTGGGATATCGCTTACACCATCGACCGCAACGTGTGGCGAGGACGTTCATCGCTCTCTATGTCCATCCAAGACATTCGCCCTTGCCAAGATTAAACATCGATGATACCTCGCAATACCAGACGTTCTAGTACTCCCGAGCATGGTGATTGGCGTTGCCCCATCTCCAAACCGGAAGAAGTAGAGCACTTGCCTAATCCCCCGGTGTCTGTTTGGAAAAAAATGCAGATGCGCACAGAGTATCTGCAATCGGTTCAGCCTCAGTACTGGAATCATCCATACTACGCAGATGCAGAGGAGGTACCTGTCACCCCCATTAGTGGGTGGCCGCGCTTCTTGCGCCGGGTTATCGCCCTGTTTCTGATGCTGCCATTGTCGGTTGTCATGGTATTTGCGCTGATGATACAGCTGTACCATGCCGCCCCGACTGTCAGCTCCGTTATGTTCTGGCTGAGCGAACCCATCTGGTTCACGCTTATGGGGGGGGCTACCTTTTTGGCGCTCATGATTTCACGCGTGTTTGAGCCCGTGCTTGTCTACATCTATGTGCTGGGGCATGAGCTTACCCATGCCCTCGCGGCAAAAATGTGCTTTGGCCATGTGCGCTCGTTCAAAATTGATTTTGATGGCGGCTATGTGGAAACAGATACAGATAATCTGTTCATTGCCTTGGCGCCTTATTTCGTGCCGCTGTGGATGCTCTGCTGGTTGGGTGGCCTGTGGCTGGCTAATTGGGCCTTCCCCTTCGATGCTTACTTGCCGTGGTTTTATGCCGGTTTTGGCTTTTGGTGGTCTTTCCATATCTACTGGACTATCTGGGTGATTCCCCGCGAGCAACCTGATATGATTGAGAATGGTTTGCTGCTCTCCATGCTCATCGTAATTGTGATGAACATTTTGCTGCTTATCATCATTCTCTGCTGCTTTGATGTCATTTCCCCCTCCGGCTATCTGGCGGATTTTGTCTCCTCTGCCCAAAGAATCTGGGGCGCTATGCAAGACTGCTGGCAGTTGTTGGCTCGTTGAGCTTTTCCTCAATGTGGCAAAATAGCCACATTTGTTGTGGCTGATTGCTCACGGTAGCAGGCGTGCAATCCCTCCCGCCCTGTGGTAAAAGGGCGGTGTTATGAACGAGATGTACATGGCAATGCTGGGAATACTGCTCCTCCTTGCAGTGTTCGATTTAATTGTGGGAGTGAGCAACGACGCTGCCAACTTCCTGAACTCCGCCGTCGGTTGCCGCGCAGCCCGCCGCAGCATCATTTTTGCAGTAGCGGCCGTAGGGGTGGTTGTGGGTGCCTCATTTTCCGGGGGCATGATGGAGATTGCGCGCAGTGGCGTGTTTGTGCCGACGCAATTCACCTTTCATGAAATAATGATACTCTTTCTAGCGGTGATGCTTACCGATGTCATCCTGCTGGATTTGTTCAACACCCTGGGCTTGCCCACCTCTACCACGGTATCGTTGGTCTTCGAGTTACTGGGAGCAGCTCTCGCCGTAGCCCTCTTCTCCATCTCTAATAGCCCCTCCGAAACACTCGAAAACCTCGGCGCTTATATTAACAGCGCCAAATCGCTCACCATCATCTCCGGTATCTTCTGCTCGGTCGCGGTGGCATTTACCTGCGGTTGTGTGGTCATGTGGCTCTCCCGCGTGCTCTTCACCTTCCAATACCGCAAGATGTACCGCTACGTGGGGGCACTCTGGTGCGCTGCGGCTTTCACGGCTATCACGTACTTTGCCATCTTCAAAGGTCTCAAACACAGCACCCTCATCGATGCCGCGCTTGTAAACCTCCTCAACGCCAATATCGCTTTCTACACCGGATTAGCCTTCGTCGGCTGGCTTGTCATCTCCGCCCTCTTGCAATATGTCTTCCGCGTCAATACGCTCCGTCTCACGGTGCTGGCCGGTACCGGGGCTCTGGCTCTCGCCTTTGCCGGCAACGACCTCGTGAACTTCATTGGCGTGTTTATGGCCGCAGAAGAATCCTACCTCATCGCCTCTGATTACGTCGCCCAAGGGGGAGACTTGAACACTCTGCACATGGGTGCCCTGGCTGCTCCGGTACAGGCCAACGTGTTCTACCTTCTCGTTGCCGGCTTGGTGATGGTCGCCGCACTGTTTCTCTCCAAAAAGGCCCGCACGGTGATTGATACCGAGGTGAAGCTTGCCCACAGCAAAGATTCCTCTAAGGAGCGCTTCGGCTCCTGTCTGCCGGCTCGTGCTGCAGTGCGCATTGCCCTCAATACCGCACGCTTTCTGACTCGCATCACCCCCGCGCCTATCGCGCGCTTCGTGGGCGAACGCTTCCGCCCCCTCGATGTGACAGAAGACGATGGCGCTGCTTTCGACATGGTGCGAGCATCAGTTAATCTCACTGTATCCGCTTTGCTCATCTCGCTGGCCACCTCCCTCAAACTCCCCCTCTCTACCACCTACGTCACCTTCATGGTTGCCATGGGCTCCTCGCTGGCAGATCGCGCTTGGGGGCGCGATAGCGCCGTCTACCGCATCACCGGTGTGCTCACTGTCATTGGTGGATGGTTCACCACAGGTATCGTGGCGTGCACCGCTGCCTTCATCACCGCTGCCGTCATGATGGGGGGTGGTATGTGGGGTGTGGGGCTTATGCTGGCTATTGCTGCCTTCATCCTCATCAAATCATCCATGATGCACAACCGCAAGCGTGGGCAGGAAACAAAATTGCTGGATTTGGAGAGCCAAGATACCCTCCGTGAAGTGGGAGCAGCCTCCGCAGAGCGCTTGGGCCTTGCCCTCAACATTCACCACGCTACGGTAAAAGCTCTGTTGGCCGAAAATCGCTCCGAACTCAAGGCTCTTCGCCGCCAAGCTCGTGATATGAACCGCATGCTCAAGGAAATCAAGGAAGATTCCATCCTGCCCTCCCTCCGAGGCCTCACCCCGGAGCAAGCATCTCGTGGCCAAATGCTCTACCGCCTGCATGAAAGCAGCCTTGGTATCGCGGAAAGCCTCCTCGTTATCGTCAAAGCCAGCTACAAGCACATCGATAACAACCACGTCGGCCTCAATGAAGGACAAGCGCACGATTTGCTTGATATGAGCTACAAGGTCGCTGCACTCTATCCCGCCATCTGCCGTGCACTCCAAAAAGCAGACGTACAACTCATGGAAACCTGCCTCACCCATTCCGGTGACTTGAGCGAGGAGTTTTCAGATAGTATCACCCGCCACCTCATCTCCGGAGAGGATGATGAAAACAGCGTTCGCAACGGTGTTCTCTATCTGAACCTTCTCAATGAAACACGCTCGATGGTGCGTAAGTCATTCTCACTCATCAAGGAACAGTGCGAGCTTCTTCGCTCTCAAGCGTAAGAATAGCCCCGCTTCCACCTTCCTTGCTCCCTCATGCGGAACCACTCCGTATGAGGGAGTTTTGCATAAATTGCCCTTTCCCTGAGGCAAATAGTTAGATATCCTTCACTAAAAAATGGCCCCTTACGGCCGATTGTCTTTTCTGTTCGAAAAAACGACAAAAAATGCACATTGAATATAAACGAATAAGAAAAAAGTCGAGAAAAAATTCAAAAATAAGCTTGACGTTTCGGAGCGTTTCATGTATAGTCTGCCCCGCACCCCGTCACGGGGCGGCTCGAAAGGAAAGCGCGGCAAGCGCGAATCCGGCCGAGCAAGGCAATTTTCTATGTACGGACTTTCCGTGGCACCACGCCGACGCAGCGATGCGATACGGCACCGGATACAACCTTCCGGGTGGGGTGCCGGAGAGGCTAAAGAGAGGGAAGGAAAAGGTCGTGACGCGTGCCGTGGCTTATGCGAGGATGGTTCTTAAGGGAACCGGAGCAGGGACACGGTACTGATGAATCCGGAGACGGGTTCATTGGTCCAGCAATTTCTAAGTTATATATTATGGAGAGTTTGATTCTGGCTCAGAACGAACGCTGGCGGCGTGGATAAGACATGCAAGTCGAACGGAGTGACTTCGGTCACTGAGTGGCGCACGGGTGAGTAACACGTGAGTAATCTGCCCCTGAGACAGGGATAGCCCCGGGAAACTGGGATTAATACCTGATAGTCTCGCAAGAGTAAAGCAGCAATGCGCTTGGGGATGAGCTCGCGGCCTATTAGTTAGTTGGCGGGGTAACGGCCCACCAAGGCGATGACGGGTAGCCGGTCTGAGAGGATGTCCGGCCACACTGGAACTGAGACACGGTCCAGACACCTACGGGTGGCAGCAGTCGAGAATCATTCACAATGGGGGAAACCCTGATGGTGCGACGCCGCGTGGGGGAGGAAGGTCTTCGGATTGTAAACCCCTGTCATGTGGGAGCAAGACTTCGGTTTGATAGTACCACAAGAGGAAGAGACGGCAAACTCTGTGCCAGCAGCCGCGGTAATACAGAGGTCTCAAGCGTTGTTCGGAATCACTGGGCGTAAAGGGTACGTAGGCGGCAACATAAGTCGTGCGTGAAAGGCAGGGGCTCAACCTCTGGAGTGCGCATGATACTGTGGGGCTAGAGTAATGGAGGGGGAACCGGAATTCTTGGTGTAGCAGTGAAATGCGTAGATATCAAGAAGAAGACTCGTGGCGAAGGCGGGTTCCTGGACATTTACTGACGCTGAGGTACGAAGGCTAGGGTAGCGAAAGGGATTAGATACCCCTGTAGTCCTAGCAGTAAACGGTGCACGTTTGGTGTGCGGGGAATCGACCCCCTGCGTGCCGGAGCAAACGCGTTAAACGTGCCGCCTGGGGAGTACGGTCGCAAGATTAAAACTCAAAGAAATTGACGGGGACCCGCACAAGCGGTGGAGTATGTGGCTTAATTCGATGCAACGCGAAGAACCTTACCAAGGCTTGACATCCCGAGACCGACTGTGAAAGCAGTTTTTCTATTCGTAGACTCGGAGACAGGTGCTGCATGGCCGTCGTCAGCTCGTGTCGTGAGATGTTTGGTTAAGTCCAGCAACGAGCGCAACCCCTGCTGCCAGTTACCATCATTAAGTTGGGGACTCTGGCGGGACTGCCCAGATCAACTGGGAGGAAGGTGGGGACGACGTCAGGTCAGTATGGCCCTTATGCCTTGGGCTGCACACGTACTACAATGCCCAGTACAGAGGGAAGCGACACTGCGAGGTGAAGCAGATCCCGAAAAGTGGGCCCAGTTCGGATTGGAGGCTGCAACTCGCCTCCATGAAGCCGGAATCGCTAGTAATGGCGCATCAGCTACGGCGCCGTGAATACGTTCCCGGGTCTTGTACACACCGCCCGTCACATCATGGAAGCCGGTCGCACCCGAAGTGTCAGGAGCTAACCGTAAGGAGGCATGGCCCTAAGGCGAGACTGGTAACTGGGATGAAGTCGTAACAAGGTAGCCGTAGGGGAACCTGCGGCTGGATCACCTCCTTTCTATGGAGAAAGAGAATGCGAAATGAAGACATTCTCAGGTCGAATCCCTGCGCAAGCAAGCGTAGGCGGCGACACGCGCCACGGTCTTTTCCTTCAACATCAACGCGGCTGTAGCTCAGTTGGTTAGAGCACGCGCTTGATAAGCGCGGGGTCATAGGTTCAAGTCCTATCAGCCGTATCACTCTCTTATCTGCCCTCTCAAAGAAAACACTGCAAAAGGAAAGCAGATTGACATCCGCGTGGCAAAATTTACAGGAGTAGCCGAAAGGCTACGACTCCAACAATTTTGTGGGAAAATACAATTTCCAAGAATAGAGACACACAAGAATCAAGCATACAAAGCAGATTCGCGAGTTGAAGTTTGTAAAAAGATTTCAAAATGCGAGTCACCGGGGGCCTCAGTGTATGAGGAACCAAAGGGCTTATGGTGAATGCCTTGGTGCCAACAGGCGAAGAAGGACGCAGCAAGCTGCGAAAAGCCTCGGAGAGCTGCAAGCGAGCTAAGACCCGGGGGTATCCGAATGGGGTAACCTAATAGCTTTAATAAGTTATTGTCATAACCTGAATCCATAGGGTTATGAACGCGACACCCGCTGAAGTGAAACATCTCAGTAAGCGGAGGAAAAGAAAGAGAAATCGATACCGTAAGTAGTGGCGAGCGAAAGCGGTAGAGCCCAAACCGACAGTATTCTGTCGGGGTTGAAGGACCTGACTCTGATGACTCATGACGATAGTTTAACGACCTGGAAAGGTAGGCCGGAGAGGGTGAAAGCCCCGTGAGCGAAATCCTCATGAGAATCTACAGGGATCCTGAGTAGCACATCACACGTGGAACGATGTGCGAATCCGCGCGGACCACCGCGCAAGGCTAAATACTAGTTGGCGACCGATAGTGAACAAGTACCGCGAGGGAAAGGTGAAAAGAACCGCTGTGAGCGGAGTGAAATAGAACCTGAAACCGTAAGTCTACAAAGTGTCAGAGCTCTTCGGAGCGATGGCGTGCCTTTTGTTTAATGAGTCTGCGAGTCAGTGTTCGTGGCAAGGCTAAGTGCTTCCGGCACGCAGCCGTAGCGAAAGCGAGTCCGAATAGGGCGATAAGTCGCGGGTACTGGACCCGAAGCGGAGGTGACCTACCCTTGGCCAGGTTGAAGCATGGGTAAAACCATGTGGAGGACCGAACGGGTGAACGTTGAAAAGTTCTCCGATGAGCTGAGGGTAGGAGTGAAAGGCTAATCAAACCCCGTGATAGCTGGTTCTCTCCGAAATGCATTTAGGTGCAGCGTCACATGCTGATGAGCGGGGGTAAAGCACTGACAAGGCAAGGGGGCACACCCGCCTACCGACCCTTATCAAACTCTGAATACCGTTCAATGGAGTGTGGCAGTGAGACGGCGGGGGATAAGCTTCGTCGTCAAAAGGGAAACAGCCCAGACCGCCGGCTAAGGTGCCTCAATCATGCTAAGTGGAAAGGATGTGGGGTGACCCGGACAGTGAGGATGTTGGCTTAGAAGCAGCCACCATTTAAAAAATGCGTAATAGCTTACTCATCGAGTTGCCCTGCGCCGAAAATGATTGGCGATAAGCATGATACCGAAGCCGCGGATTTCAGCAATAGCTGGAGTGGTAGGAGAGCGTCGTTTACACGTAGAAGGGGGATGGCGACTGAACCTGGAGAGTAAACGAGTGAGTATGCAGACATGAGTAACGTCAAGATACGTTAAATACGTATCCGCCGTAAACCCAAGGTTTCCAGGGCAACGATGTACGTCCCTGGGTTAGTCGGGACCTAAGTCGAGGCCGAGAGGCGTAGGCGATGGACACACGGTCAATATTCCGTGACTTCCGAACCTTAAAGAAGGAGGACGCATCAAGAAAGGTACACAGCTTATTGAATTGCGAGCAGAGGCTACGGCCGAAGCGCAGTACCGGACAAGGTGCCGAGAAAAGCCCTTCCGTATGCTAAGGAACCCGTACCGTAAACCGACACAGGTGGGTGGGTAGAATATACCAAGGCGCAAGAGTGAACCCTAGTTAAGGAACTCGGCAAATTAGCCCCGTAACTTCGGAAAAAGGGGTGCCATGGAGACATGGCCGCAGAGAAATGGCCCAACCGACTGTTTATCAAAAACACAGCACTCTGCCAAGACGCAAGTCGACGTATAGGGTGTGACACGTGACCAATGCCGAAAGATTAAGGCAAGCGGTTAGAGGAAACTCGAAGCTGTGAACCCAAGTCCCGGTGAATGTCGGCCGTAACTATAACGGTCCTAAGGTAGCGAAATTCCTTGTCGGGTAAGTTCCGACCTGCACGAATCGTGAAACGAGTTGGGCACTGTCTCAACTAGGTGCTCAGTGAAATTGTAACGCCGGTGAAGATGCCGGCCACCCGCAGAAGGACGGAAAGACCCTATAGACCTTAACTGTAAGCTGTCATTGTTTCTTCGGTCTCAATGCTCAGAGTAAGTGGGAGGCGCTGAAGGTAACCTTTAGGGGTTACCCGAGCCAACAATGAGACACCACCCTTTGGAACTGGAGAATCTAACTTTGCGCCTTGAATCAGGCAAAAGGACCGTGTCAGCCGGTCAGTTTTACTGGGGCGGTATCCTCCCAAACAGTAACGGAGGAGTGCGAAGGTGGGCTCAACTCGGATGGCAACCGAGTGTCGAGTGCATGGGCATAAGCCCGCCTAACTGTGAGACCAACAAGTCGAGCAGATGCGAAAGCAGGCCCAAGTGATCCGGCGGGAGAGAGTGGAATCCCCGTCGCTCAACGGATAAAAGGTACCTTAGGGATAACAGGCTGATCACGCCCAAGAGTTCATATCGACGGCGTGGTTTGGCACCTCGATGTCGGCTCGTCGCATCCTGGGGCTGGAGAAGGTCCCAAGGGTCCGGCTGTTCGCCGGTTAAAGCGGCACGCGAGCTGGGTTCAGAACGTCGCGAGACAGTTCGGTCCTCTATCCTCTGTGGGCGTTGGAGAATTGAGGGGTTCAGACCTTAGTACGAGAGGACCGGGTCTGACGCACCACTGGTGCACCGGTTGTTCTGTCAAGAGCACGGCCGGGTAGCTAAGTGCGGAAGGAATAAGCGCTGAAAGCATCTAAGCGCCAAGTCCCTCCCAAGATGAGTTCTCCCTACAGGAGCGTGGAAGACGACCACGTTGATAGGGCGTAGGTGTAATTGCAGTAATGTATTGAGCCGAGCGCTACTAACATCCAATAGACCTCATACCACCCTCGGTGGCAAGCTTTGAACAACAAAAGCTTGATTCAAAAAAGAAACGCAACACTTGGAAACCCACACACATTGCCACGCGGATGTCAGCCTGCTTCCCCCACAGCACACGCAAAGCCCGCACATAAAACACATCCCCCAACCCAAGGCAAGTGACAGCCAGATAGGCAGAAGCCCCCGCAAAAGAGCATCTGAAACCTGGTGGTCATAGCCCAATGGCCCCACCCGGTCCCATTCCGAACCCGGAAGTGAAACATTGGAGCGTCGATGGTAGTCGGACGATAGGTCCCGCGAGAGTAGATCGCCGCCAGGGTTAATGAAGCCCGCAAGGAGAAATCCTTGCGGGCTTTTCCGTAGCTGCGTTGCAGCAACGGAACAATGAACAATGAAGAAATGAACAATGTACAATGAGGGAGTTTGGCTCGCTCCGCGAGCTTTCGTCCAACGGGGCAAACACTCCCTGCGGTCGCGTTTGGCTAATCCCCCTACAGGCCTTCGGTGGCTTTGTCGGACGATAGGTCCCGCGAGACCCGTCTTCGCTCCTGCGGAGCTACGCCGAGGCAGGGTAGATTGCCGCCAGGGTTAATGAAGAGCCGCAAGGAGAAATCCTTGCGGCTCTTGTCACTATCGGCGCAGCCGATAATTTCACATGCTCGCAGAGCGAGCATATTTCGCTGGGAGCCCCGGCTACCAATTTCACTTTTGGCCGCGCGGAGCGCGAGCCAAAAATTTCACGTGCGGTCCACCGCACATCGGCAACAAAGAGAGTAACCCGAATGCGCTATGGATGGCGCGTGAAATAGCCGTGAATGCTTGGCTGTGGGATGAAGCATGCTTATTTGAGCTTGATAGTGTGTGTTCATGTATAGTGCCGGGCAGAGTATTGGTGGTTTATGTCGGGCTGGTGGGGCGTTGCTCTTTGGCTGCTTTCGATGTGGTGGGGCGGGGGGCTGATTATTATGCTGGGTATTGCGATGATTGCGGGCAAGAAAGGCCCCAATAAATATGGGACTGCGACGCTTCCTCCGGCTTAAAAAGCAGGCGAAAGCAGAATCACACAGGACTGGTGGGGGCGGTTCCAGCGGATGGGGATACCATTGGCAAGCAGATAATCTCCGCCGAGTGTTTGCTCGTGCAGGGGGCAGTGGTACCCGGTGGTATCCGGCAGGAGCTCGGTGATGCGGTAGCGCGTGTCGGGAGAGATGCCGCGCAGGGGTATGCGGGTGTGCTGGTCCGTGTAGGGGCGCTGGGTGGTGTAGGCCAGCAGGAGGGCTTGGGCGCCGTCTGTGTAAAGCAGGGCGCAATCCGACCCTTCGTAGGGGGAGACGAGGCGGTAGAGCTCTCCCAGCTGGGTGAGGGGGCGTAGGCGGTGTGCAAGGGCAATGCGCTCTTGGTATTCGGCTCTATCAGCAGGGGAGAGGGTGCGGGGATCCAGTTCCAGACCGAGGCGGCCGGCCAGGGCAACATCAAAGCGGAATTTGGTGGAGGTGGTGCGCCCGGTGTAGAGGTTGGGGCTGGCGGTGACATGGCAGCCAATGGCATTGGCGGGGAAGATGTAGGAGGCAGCCCATTGCATGCGGAGGCGGTCGTGCGGGTCGGTGTTGTCGCTAAGCCAAAATTCCTCGTGCAGGGCAGCGGCTCCGGCATCCATGCGCCCGCCACCGGCCGAGCAGCATTGGAAGGTGACATGGGGGTGCTGTGCGCGCAGGGCGCGCATGTGGCCGTAGTAGCTGCGGATATAGTCGAAGGAGAGATTACCTTGCAGCTCCGGCGGGCGGTGGGCAGAGCCGGGGTCGGATATTTTGCGGTTGCAATCCCATTTGACGTAGCTGATGCCGGGGTTCTCTGCCAACAGCTGGTGAATGGGGGCTGCGATATCGGTGGCGGGGACATCGAGCACGAGCTGGTGGCGCTCTGTGCGCGGGGGAATGCCTTGCAGGTGCAGGGCTGCGGAGGAATCTTGTGCGTAGAGATTGCTGACGGGGCATACCATTTCCGGCTCTACCCAGATGCCGAAGTCTATCCCGCAGGTGTGGGCGTGCTCGATGAGCGGGGTAAGCCCATGGGGGAGTTTGCGGGTATCGGGTGTCCAATCGCCCAGGGAGCTGGTGTCATCATCTCTCTTGCCGAACCATCCGTCATCCAGCACGAACATTTCGGCACCCAGTTCGGCGGTGGCAGAGATGAGCTGGCAAATGGTTTGCTCGTCAACATCAAAGTGCACGCCCTCCCAGCTATTGAGTAGGGAGCGGCGCGTTTCCTCGCCATGGGGGATGATGCGGCGGCGCATGTGGCGGTGGAGGCAGCGGCTGGCGTGCCCCGCTCCACGGGTGCTGAGGGTGAGGATGGCCGGGGGAAGTTGCAATTCCTGCTCCGGTTGCAGGAGGTAGGGACTGTGGGCAAAATGGTGCCCCAGGGTGAGCTGTATGTGGCCGTAGATGCTGCGTTTGAACTGCATGTGGTAGTTGCCGCTCCACGCAAGCGCTCCGAGTAGGTAGAGGCCGTTTTCTTCGTCTGAGGGGGGTGCCCCTAATCCTAAGAGGAAAGCAGGCATGCCTTCCTGCGCTGTTTTGATGCCGGTGGAGGATGAAATGCAAACGGCATTGCCCGGGGCGATGTGCTGCTGTTGCAGGTAGTGTTCGCCGGCCCACGAACCGCGGAAGGTGGTGAGGTGGTAGCCCGCTGCATGCAGGGATATGGCGGCACTGGCGGCGCGGAGCACTTGCAGGGCGCAATCTGTTTGGTTGCAGAGGCGGGTTCGGAGGGTGTAGGTATCCTCCTCCGGGGCGCATTCAATGTGGCACTGTACGCTGATACCCGGCCATCTTGGGTCTGCCAAGGTAGCGCAGAGGGTATTCTTATCCGCTTGGCTGATGGGGGTACACAGCAGGAGATTCCAGCCCGTGGTGCCATCCGGCAGGCGCAGGTGCAGGGCGTATTCCTCGCTGTAGTTCCCCCAGCGGGAGAGCGCATCGAAATCCGTGGGGATGAGGGGGAACTCACATGGTGGGTCTATCAGTGCATCATCTGCCTGTGCCAAGCGTGCCCCCAGATAGGTGAGCATGAGCTTGCCCTCCGGGGTACTGCGGAGGGTGAGTTGCGTGTGCCGGGTGGTGAGGTGCCAATGCTGAGCCGGGGCTGATACCATGCTGCGTATCATATCACGCCTGTTTCGTGTTTTCAAGCTGCCTCAGCATCAGAACAGGGTAAACGCATTAGGATTATGACACATCTGCGTGATTTCAAATTTCAGATTTCAAAAATGAGGGCGTTCCCTATGGAGGGAACGCCCGATTGAATGTGTGGATGTTGTGTGTGAATCCTTACTGAAGGGTAAAGGTGAGGTTGGATTCGCTCCAGGTTTCACCCTCGCCTATACCTTCCAGAGAAGCCTTCCCCTCTGAGGGTGAGGTAAAGGTGAGAGTATAGGTGATGGCCGATTCCCATTCCTCTACCTCAATCTTGGCTGTATTTGCACCTGTTTTCGTGTATTTGAGCAAGTTGCCGTAGCCAGCGGGGATGTTGTTGGCCATGATGTTGGAGTTACCTTGGCGGAAGGTGTAGCGTTGGTCGGTGAGGGGGGTGCCGCCCTGCCAGAAGGTGATGGTTTTGCCTTTCACGGAGACCGGCGCAAGACCGCGGGCAGCGGGTGTTTTCCCCCGAGCGGGCGCAGAGTTCAGAATCTTGTTGATAGCCTTGCCATTGGGCGGGCCTACGCACATGGCCACGGAAGCCCCCTTGGCGGTCTTGGCCTTGGTGTTGGCACCGTGATTTACCAACCAGCGCACAATCTCCACGTGGCTCAGCCCGCAGGCGTTGTGCAGGGCGGTGGTGCCATTGGCATTGGCGATGACCGTATCCACCGATTCCCCCGCTGAAATGCGGGGCAGGATGTGCAGCAAGCGCTTTTGGTAGAGCTTGAGCACGGCATTGCTGTATTGGGTGCGGCTCAGTTGTGCAATGAGAGCATCCAGCTCTGCATCGGCGTATGACGGGCTGCCCAGCAGCAGGGCGGCTATGGCGGCGCAGCCGAGAAAACGCGTAAATTGACGTATCTTCATGGGTTTACTTGATGATGACTTGAATGTTGCGGATAGTGTTGACCATGCAACCTTAAACTGGCGCCGTTTTTTCGACACGTAGGCGGCGAATGTAAGCCCCCTTTTCTGTGTACATCAGGCGTGTAGGTTTCTTATATCATTCGGTATCCCCTGATGTCAATCCACTTTTGGTGCGATTTTGTAGCGTAGGCGTTGCGTGAAAATCGTAAAAACAGTTGCGACACCACTGGAAGCCCCCAAAAAGGCACTTTCGCTTCCACAAAAAGCCAAAGGGAGAGGGGCGCGCAGATTTTTATCATCGTGTAATTAGGATGAAGTGGGACGCATTTTATGCTTGCAAAAGGTGGGAAAAGGCAATAAAAGAAAGGCATGGCTACAACAATAGAAAATCTTAAGATAGCAATCACGGGCGAGAGCAAGGCATGTGCCAAGTATTCTGCCTATGCCACGCGCGCCGCGCAGGAGGGGTATCCCCAAATTCAGAAGATGTTTGAGGCGGCGGCAAAAGCCGAGCGCATTCATGCCACCAATCACAACAAGGTGTTGGTGAAGCTTGGGTGCGAGCCTATCGAGCTGGATATTGAGATGCATGTGGGCAACACCATCGAGAACCTGAAGGATGCCAAGGCCGGCGAGATTTATGAATTTGCGGAAATGTATCCGCCGATGATTGAAGTGGCCGAGGCCGAGGGTATCAAGGACGCGGTGCGTTCGTTCACGTGGGCGAAGGAGGCCGAGAAGGGGCATGCCGAGTTCTATGGTGAAGCTTTGCGGCAGCTGGAAGCCGGCGAAAAACTCAATCTGCCGGAGAAGTACTATGTGTGCCCGCTGTGCGGCGATACATTTGCCGCAGAGAGTGCCCCGGATAAATGCCCGGTGTGCAACCTGCCCAAAGCCAAGTATCTGGAAGTCTGATTCCTCTGACAAAAAGCTTTGAACAAAACTGCCTGTCGGATTCCTGCGCGGAGTCCGGCAGGTGTTGTTTAGAGCGAGAAGAAAGGGGGATGGCGCAGTTTGTTGGGGTGGAAAAATCTGACTTATTGGTGTATCAGGCGCTTATGTTTTTGGGAGGAAGAAGCCGCGCTGCTTATCCGAGATGGGGAGACCGGCGATTTGCATGACGTGGAGCATTTCCTCCCAGAGGCGGCGGCGCTCGGCTAAGTCACTGGTGCGCAGTAGGTAGCTGGGGTGGTGGGTCACGATGACGGGGCTTCCGCAGAATTGGCCTTTCATTTGCTGGTAGGCGGCAAGGGGTAAATCACCTTGCTTCAGGAGGCCGCGTGCAGCAATCACTCCGAGAGCCACGATAACCTTGGGCTGCACAAGGCGGGCTTCTACTTCCAGCACGGAGGCGGAGAAGAGGATTTCTTTTTCGTTGGGCGGGCGGTTGTTAATCGTTTGGCGGGGGATGGCGGGGCGGAACTTAACTAGGTGGGTGATGTAGACATCTTGGCGGGTGAGTCCCATGGCCTTGAGCATGCCATCCAATTTGCCGCCGGCTTCTCCGCTGAAGGGTGTGCCGTTTTGCTCATCCTGGTAGTTGGGGGCATCTCCCACGAACATGATATCGGCATGCCGATTGCCTATGCCGAATACGGCGGTGGGGCGCAGGCTGCCGAGCTCTCGCAGCGGGGTCCAGTTGGGGAGCAAGCGCTGCATGTTCTGCCAGCATTCTTCTGTGGTGTTGCCACCGGGGCGGAAGAAGGGTATGTCTTCCTGCTGCATTTGTGTGTCTTGGGCATTTTCCGGCAGCGGGGTGTTGAGCATGCGGCGCAGCTCGGCTGCATCTGCCGAGGGGGGCTGTTGGGCGGTTTGCGCCGTAGCCGGGCGCGGGGGCTCTTGCTGTGTTTGCGGTGCGGAGGTAGCCGGTGCGGGTACGGGGGTGCGGGGGGGGGCTACACGACCGCTGCGTGCAGCAAGCATCCATTCGCGGAGAATGGGGCGGCAATCTTCATCGATGCTCACGCGCGCCACACCCCGTTCTTGCAGGGTGTGGAGGTAGCCGAGGACGACATCGCGCAGGGTGGGCATGGTGTAGAGCTGAGAGTTTATTTGAGCTTGAATGTGCCTTCGCCCGTGGAGTAATCAGCTGTATCACCTTGGCGTTCGTAGGTGTAGGTGCCGGTGTCCGCCGCGCTGAAATTCATGGTGTATGTTTCCAAGATGCCGGAAGGAGAAGAGAGGGTGATGATGCCGATATTTTCTGTTTTTCGCTCGTATGCGAGCACTTGATTTTGACCACCGACGGTGCGTTGCGAAATGCCTTGGGCAGCAAAGGGCAATGCGTCTGTCATTTGCAGGGTGCTGCCATCTGCCTGTTTGATGGTGCCGGTAAGGGTGACGATTTTATCTGCCAAGGAGGTGGGGGCTTGCGAGCTGTAGAAAAAGCCCGTCACGTTGTCGGATACGGAGGAGGTGGCTTCTTCCAGAGCTTTCACTCCGGCGGCAGTGGCTACTACCGCAGAGGTGACACAAGAGCTGAGCCCGGTGCAGAGCAGGGCGCAGGCGGTTGATATCAGCAGCTTATTCATGCGCGGAATCCTACCATAAGATATTTGATTGTCAAGCTCAGAAGCATCTTGCCATGGGGGAGCGGATGGTGTACAATGCAGGGTATGAAACGGACGCTTAACATTTGTGCAGCTTTGAGTTTGGTTGCAGGTATGTTCGCTGCGGCTATGCCGGATGCTTGGGAATGGCACGGCAATCCGTTCTACGGCGCAGCTGCTACTAATACTGCCGAAGCTGCGGAGGATTTGCTGCAAATGCTGGAGCAGGGGGCCGATCCGAATGAGCGAGTGCAGGGATATACGCCGCTCATGGTAGCGGCTCAGCGTGGCAATATGGTGGCCATGGAGCTGCTGCTGTATGCCGGGGCAGAGGTGAACGCCTGCTCGCCGGCGGGGGAGACACCGCTGAGCTTGGCTCTACGCCAACCGCCGCATGTGGTGGAATGGCTGTTGCGCCATGGCGCAACGATTCCGGAGCCGGGGAGCCCTGAACACCGCGAGTTGCTGGGGCAGGTGATGCATTGCAAGGCGGGGTGTTTTGAGCTTGTGCTGCAAGCGGGATTGGACCCTAACACCCGCATGGAAGATGGAAGCACGCTGCTGATGAGCGCGGTAGCCAATGAACGTGTGGAGATGGTGCGCATGCTGCTGGAGGCCGGAGCAGATGTGAATGCCTCCACGCCCGGTGGACGCACGGCTCTGGGAATGGCGATGCGGGGGCGCACCGTGGGCAAGGCTGAGGAAAAGCGGGTGGAAATCATGCGCATGCTGCTGGAGGCGGGGGTCAATCCTCTGCTTACTGTGCATGGTAGCAATGCGTTTCATGCGGCGGCATGGGGTAGCCGAGCTCAGGCTTTATTTTTGCTTGTTGAACAATGTCCGCAAGGATTGGAAGCTCCTGATGACCAAGGGCGAACGCCGTTGATGATAGCGGCTCAAGCCGGGGATGAAGAAACGCTACGCGTGCTCTTGGCCTTGGGGGCCAATGTGCATGCGCGGGACAGAGCGGGGCATGGCGTGCTTTCTTATGCGGCGCGCTGCCGAAGGGGTGGGGAATATCATCTGAATCGTCTTAAGCTTTTGGTGGAAAACGGGGTACGCTTGAGCGAAGATGGGCCCATGGCGCTCATAGCAGCCAGCCAAAGCGGTACAGAGCCTGCTGTGCGCTGGCTGGTGGCCGCCGGATTGGATGCCCGCGCCACAGTGGGAGATTCCGGTAATACCTTGTTGCACCTGGCTACACACAATGAACATGGTGGTGTGGTAGAGGCTCTCATTGAAGGCGGGGCAGATGTGAACGCCAAAAACGTGGTGGGGCATACCCCGCTTCATTTTGCCATGACCGGGTTCAATCCCAACCGGTGGCATGTCATCAGTGTGCTGCTGCGAGAGGGGGCAGACCCCTACCTGTGTAACAATTTCGACCAAAACGCTATTGAGTGGGCTCGCCCGGAAATTCGTGCAAAATTGCTGAAATTGCTGGGAATTGAGCCGAAAGAGTCGGAAAAGGGTGAAACGAAAGAGTAAGCCTGGCAAAAAGTACCGTTTTCAGTGCTCATAAACGTGATTCTATGGGGCTTTTGCCTTTACAAAAGACATACAATATAGTAAGCTACAATCCGCATGAACACGGAGATTCTTCAGAAAGCGGCCAATGAGGCCAGGGGACTTGCCATCGACGCAATTTTCGACAAGGCATCCGGCCACATGGGCTTGCCGCTCGGCTGTGCAGAAATTGGTGCTGTGCTATACGGCAATCTGCTCAATATCAACCCCTCGGAACCTCGCTGGCTCAACCGCGACCGCTTTGTGCTTTCCGGTGGGCATGGTTCCATGTTCTTGTATGCCTGGTTGCACCTGAGTGGTTATGATGTGACCATGGACGATGTGAAGGCATTCCGCTCCAAGGGTGCGCGCACTCCCGGTCACCCCGAAATTAATTGTTGTCCCGGTGTGGAATGCACCACAGGGCCGCTGGGGCAGGGTATTGCTAATGCGGTGGGCTTTGCCATTTCTGCCAAGCATGCGGCAGCTCGCTACAACACGCCCGAGCACGAGATTTTCAACCAGACCGTTTTCTGTTTGGCCGGGGATGGCTGTATTCAAGAAGGCATTTCCCGCGAGGCGGCGGCTATTGCCGGTACGCTCAAGCTGGATAACCTCATCCTCATTTACGATGCCAACGGCATCACCTTGGATGCCCCGTTGGAAGTGACGCAGGTGGATGACATTGCTGCATGCTTCCGCGCGCAGGGGTGGGATGCTGTGAGCATTGACGGCAACTGCCTGGAGCAGGTGGAAAACGCAGTGCGTGCCGCTCGCTTGGAAAAAAATGGCCGTCCCAAACTCATCATTGCCAACACGGTGATTGCCAAGGGTGTGCCCGGATTTGAGGGTACAACCAAGGGCCACGGCGAGGGCGGTGCCAAGCTGTGGGCCGAGGCTCATGCCAACTGGGGCTTGCCCACCGATCAGCGTTACTATGTGTCTGACGAGGTGCGCACCTACATGGCCGGGCTGAAAGCTGAGCGCGAGGCCACCTACGCTGAGTGGAAGACCGTGTATGAGGCTTGGCGCGCCGCCAACCCCGACAAGGCCGCTGAGTTGGATGGTGGTATTGATTTGGCCGCCAATGGGTTGAATCCTGAGAAGGGGAGCAAGATGATTCCCGCCTTTGCAGCGGGGGCCAAGCTTGCCACCCGCGCTTCCGGTGCCGAGGCAGAAAACGCTCTGGCAGATGCTTGCCCCGCTTTCCTCTCCACCAGCGCAGATTTGTTCTCCTCTAACAAGAACTATCTCAAGAACGGCGGTGACTTCTCCGCCAAGAACTATGCCGGGCGCAATTTCTGGTTCGGCATCCGCGAGCACGCCATGGCAGCTATCTGCAACGGCATAGCCTATGATGGTCTCTTCCGTGTATCTGCCGGTACCTTCTGTGTGTTTGTGGACTACATGCGTGCTTCCATCCGCGTGGCGGCCCTTTCGCATCTGCCTGTGACGTACGTGCTCACGCACGATTCCGTAGCTGTGGGCGAGGACGGCCCCACCCACCAGCCGGTGGAGACGGTGACGGGCTTGCGTGTCATCCCCAATTTGGATGTGGTGCGCCCTGCCGATGAGGAGGAAGCCGCCGGTGCTTGGCTGTGCGCCATGGAGCGCAACAATGGCCCCACCGCCCTCATTCTGACCCGCCAGAACGTGCCCAGCCTCACCGCTTCCGTGCCCGGCATGAGCGCCGAAATGCGCCGTGAAGGTACGCTCAAGGGGGCATACATTGCGCTCAAGGAGCAGACGGAGCAGCCCGGCCGTATCATCATTGCCTCCGGTTCCGAGGTTTATCTTGCCTTGGAGGCCGCCAAGCAGCTTGGCCCGGATGTGCGTGTGGTATCTATGCCCTCTATGTGGCGTTTCAACCGCCAGAGCGCCGAATACCGCGAGAGCGTGCTGCCAGCCGCTTGCGTACGCCGTGTAGCTGTGGAGGCCGGTAAATCCGACCTCTGGTATCGCTACGTGGGCCCGCAGGGCGCTATCATCTCAATTGATGATTTTGGCTTCTCCGCCCCCGGCGATGTGGTGCTGCACGATTTGGGCATGAATGTAGAGAATATCGTGGCTCACGCCAACGCTATTTAAGCAGCGCGTACATAATCATTTGAAACGCCCGCCGAATTTGTTGGATTCGGCGGGCGTTTTCGGTGTTTCATTGAAACATGCTGTTGAGGCGTTCTAAGTATTGTTTGGGCGCTTCGAGGGGGGAAGGCGGGGTATTCACCGCACCTTGCTCCGGGGCTCTTGTGTCTTCTCTTGGGGTGGAGGCATTTGCTCAATAGGCTGTTGTGGGAGGGTGGGCCAGGCTGATTCCTCATCAGGCAGGCGAGCGGGGCGCGGTGCAGGTAGATAGTCAAGCCGATTGTTGGTGGGGCTTCCAATCACGTATTTTCCTTTTTCAATTTTGCCGAAAAGAAAAGGCTCAACCTCGTTGCTGCCGGTGTACACATCCATCAAACCAAATTGTTTTCTCCAATCTCGATTGACACTTGAAAGATTGTGGGCTCCTAATACTTTTTTGCAAAATGATTCGAGATTGTGGATTGTATGGTCACCGTCTGTTTTAGGATAAAGATGGAGGCGGGTAATCAGATTGTCGGCCGGGGAAAAAACAAGGTGTATTTTCTCATTGTTTGCATCTGAGTATAGGAAAGTTATCCCCCGCTTGGTCCAGTTTACAAAGCGCAACTTACTCGTTTTATCATTGCCGAGTTGCACGAACGCAGCCATCAAAAAGGTGGCGTTGGTGGGTAAGCAAAGGGATTTGAGAGAGGTCAAGTAAGGGCGTGCCCGTCTGTTGAAGAGGAGGACGGTTCTTTTCCTCGATGCCGGTACGGTAGATTCTTCATCGTACACCATGTTGAGCGCTTCTGCAAATTTGGCGGCGTTGTCTTTGGCTCCGGTGAGGACAATGGCAAAAGAAAGTTGCTTTCTTGCATTGAAGAAGCAGACGGCTGCGGAGTTGGGGACGCGTACGGTATAGTAGCCGTGGTGCTCGTATTTGATGGCTTTCGGGAAGCGTTGCTCAAATTCCTCGCAGGTGATGGGCATGGAATCTTGTGCCCGGCATACAGAGCATGTAGCTACCGCTACGATAGCAGGCAAGAGAAGGCTTCTGAGAGGACAGTTCATGACAAATGCCGTTAGAATGATTGCAAGTGTTTCAGATAGGCATCCAAGGCTTCTTTTGGTGTAAGGGGCAGTTGTATTGCTTTTTGTCGTGGCTCCGGCGTGGGTACAGATGGTGCCGTTTGTTCGAGGATGGTCTTCGTGTCAAGGGGGGCTGCAGGTACTTCCGCTTGCATCTCTTCCTCTTTTTGAAGGCTTGCCAAGGTCACCGAGGGCCATTCTGCCCGTTCTTTTGGGGTGGATTTGGGGGCGCAGGAGGGGATGGAATCGAGCGGGTATTTGTTGCTGATTTTACCGAGGGCTTGAATCCCGTTTTTTGTGTGTCCAAATGCTATTTTCTCTTCGGGGTGATAAAGAGATATATGCTCTAAGCCGGAGAGTTTGAGGATTTTCTTTGATTCTCTTGATTGGGGTGAGAGGAATTTGCTGAAATGCTCTAATGGGGGATAAAAGGTGGCGTAATAATCGGTGTTGGTGAAGTGAAAATGGATGATGGGGGCTAGGGCGCTGTGCGCTGATAAGACTATTTTTTTCGACTCGTGCGCCGAAACAAAGGAGATGCCGCGTCGATTCCAATCATAAAAGTCATAGGTATTCGCCCGGATGATGAGGCCGAGAAGGTTGATTAAGGTGAAAGGCGGGGAGAGTTCGCCATCTTCAGGCGTTTCGAGGACCTCGTTATGTGTGGTGATAGGTGGCAGGAATCGGAATAGTGCTCTGTCGTTGTAGAGGACGGCGTGGTGGTAGTTTTTGCCACGTTCTGTCAGCCCGATGTTGTAGCTCATGTGTAGGATTTGAGCCAATTTAGGAGCATTGCGCCGGGCCTGCGTGAGGATGATGCTCAGTGCAATCTCGTTGTCTTGATTGTAGAACGTGATGACGGTAGAGCCATTGATACTGAGTGTGTAGTATCCTTGTTCCGGGTATTTAATCGCTTTGGGGAACAGTTTTTCAAACTGCTTGCATGTAGCGGGGGGTGGATTTTTGAAGTGCGTTTTTGGCCTTCCGTTGGCATGGGGGGAAATGCCATCATCTGCCATGGAGATGCCGGGAAGAATGGCCAGCGCCAGCGCGGCGAGCGCTGTCAGAAAGTGCCCGAGAAGGAACTGCATGTGGTGCAGGTGGTGCTTACTTGCGGTTTCTGTAGGATTTGATAAGCTTGCGGATATGCCGCTCCATCTTGGGGAGGTTGCTTTGGATGCTCTTTGCCAGGGCAAACTGATTGCGCGCGCGGATGAGGTTGTGCTCGGGGCGTTCTACGCGGAAGTATTTGTCGCCATCGATGTAGTCGGTGAGGAAGCGGATGCCGATTTCTGTCGTAATGAGCCAGCCGGAGAAGGCGAGCAAATCAATCTCTTCCTTTGTGAGGAAGGTGTGCGCGGCATCCAGGTAGCCTTCTGCCAGTGATTCAAAGAAGGGCATTTGAAGGCTCACTTTGGAGAGGTCCTCCTCATCTTCCTCTGCGATACAGGTGGCAGTGCGCACCATGTCGCCAAAATCGTAGAGGACGAGGCCGGGCATGACGGTATCCAAGTCGATAACGCAGACAGCACAATCAGTTTCCTCATCCAGCATCACGTTGTTGATTTTGGTGTCGTTGTGGGTGATGCGGGTGGGAAGTTTTCCTTTTTGTTGCAGGTCTACGAGCTTGCCGAGCTGGGGGGCCCAGCTGCGGAGGAGTTCCAGCTCAGCGGTGCAATGTTGAACTCGCCCCATGGGATCAGCCTCCACACTGGCAAGCAGGGCTTCGTAGCGCTTGGGGGTGTTGTGGAAATCGGGGATAGATTCGCGGATATCCTCCGGGTTCATATCGGAGATGAGCTCTTGGAAAGAGCCGAAGGCGAAGCCGGCCTGGTAGGCTTGGCGGGTGTTTTCTACAACGTCGTAGGTATGGGTGCCCTCAATATTGTTGTAGCAGCGCCACATGCCGCCTTCTTCCGGCAGGTTGATGTAGCTGCGGCCACCGCGAGCCGGGTAGAGGGTGAGGGTCTGGCCGGCGGCATCGCGTCTGCAGCGCAGGATTTTCCAGGTGATGTGGCGGGTGACTTTTTCTACGTTTTTCATGACCAGCGCGGGGTCTTTGAATACGTAGTCGTTGATGCGCTGGAGGATGTAGCGTTCTTCGCGTCCATCATCTGTGCGGTAGCACGCGCGGTATGTGGTGTTGATGTGGCCGTTGCGCAGCTCTTCGCCGTACAGGAATTCGCCGTTGATGGCAAATTGGTCGCCGATGTGGGCGATACGCTCAGCTGTGGGTCCTTCGCTTACTTTTTTAGCCGACATGGTGAGAGGTGTTGTGGGGGTGAGAGGTTAAAATCGGCCGGGAGGTGGTTCTGCTTAGTCTGTCAGCTGGATGCTGAGCATGCGGAGAGCATCGCTATTGGGTGCTTTGACAACGATGGTAATCTGCGCTTGGCGGTTGGAGACGATGAACTTGGACATTTTGATGCGCTTGAGTTCTTTGGCACCGGGAAGCTTGGTGTTGAGCATGTAGGCTACAATTTCACCGTTTTCGCCGCTGTAGGACCAAGAGTTATTCTTGGAGATGCCTTCGCTGCGTTTGAAGGGCTGAATCGTGGCTGTCTTCTTATCGGAGAAATCACCCTTTTGCGAGGTCACCATTTGCAGGGGGGCAGAGGAGAAGTTGATGAGGTGAATGCCGCGAGCGGGGAAGTCGTTCTCACTCATGAAGAAGGTCTGAGATTGAGAGGGTTTTTCACCGGGTACGACGATGCAAAGCCCCTTGGAGCCCACGGAGGAGGGGATTTCTACGGTCATGGTGGGGGGGATGTCCGGCACAACGTTGGCTTTGACCTTGCTTTTGCCTTTGCTGTCTTCAACGGCTGCAGAGGGGTCTTGGTCCCAGAAGCAGACCTTGCCGCCAATGGGTTTGATGCGGGGGCTGGGGGTGCGGCCACCGATACGCACGGGCTTGAATTCCTTGCCGGCTTGGTAGTACAGCGGGCTGGGGAGCTTGGCGTTGGTGGGAGAGCATACCACAAAACGGATGCCGGTTTTGGGGGCAGCTGCTTCTGCCGCGGCGCCGCGGGATGATTGAGCATGGGCAGGAACGAGGGCCAGAAGAGCGGCAGCAATCAGGGAAATAATCTTACGGGTCATGGTAAAAGTGTGCGTTTTCGCTTCGTGGATTATAGCAAGTATGCCTACTTATGCCAAGCAGAAAATGAACGGGATAGTGGCAAGCAAGCAAAAATATGGCTTGATGGTCAATAATCGAAAGCATCACCGGTCGTGAAGGAATCCGGTGAGATGTAGGGGACTGTTTGCACGGGTATGTTGTGAAATTCCGGGGGTAGATTGTCCTCAGTCACAAGCAAATAAGGTGTGCAGGGGATGCTGTGTTCGGCCTGTATGCCGAGATGGTGGGAGGGAGCTGCCAGGATGGTGCGTGCTGCGGATTGGGTGGCGGTTTGTGCCCAGAGTGCACGTAGGGGAGAGCGGTAGGCAATGTTGCGTGGCGAGATGGCGTGGGGGCAGAGGATGGCAATATCCACTTGCAAGTTTTGGCGGGCCGCTTCGCTTTCCAGCAGTTTTTCATGTTTGCTGAGGGTGCCACCTGTGCAGATGAGTGTTTGGGGGATAGCCGGGGGTGCCAATGCCCGCATGATGTCGGGTGAGTTGGTGACGATGCTGCATGGGAGTTCCCCCAAATGAGCAATGATGGCCATGGAGATGACACCGGGTTCTAGGTACACGCGCGCATGTGCCGGGATGTGGGGGATGATGAGTTGTGCTAGTTGGCTATCAAGGCGTTGGGATGCGCATTCCGGGTTGTGAGCCATGGGGGGGATGTAGCGTGCGCCGCCATGCACGCGCTGGAGTAACCCGCGTTGTTGGAGGGCAACCAAGTCTGTGCGGATGGTTTCATCCGTGACTCCTAGTTCCTGAGCCAATGAGCTGGAGCGAATGTGTTTGCGCTGCTCCAATAGACGCAGGATGTAGCGTCTGCGCTCGTGGGCCATGTACATGGTGAGGAGGCGGGGAGATTTAGGGATGAAGGGAGGTGGTGTAATCCTGCAGGTGGGAGGCCAAGTTGCGGCATGCATCCGCAAGCGGTTGGCGGCAGCTGACGGGCAGTACGCGGCAATAATCTGCCAGTGCCGCGAGGCGCTTGCAAAGGGAAATGCTGCGCGTCGAAACAATTTCCATGGGGTATTGTTCTTGTAGGGTGAGGAGGATGGTAGCCAGAATGTTGGACACCAACGAGGCGTAGTTTTTGAGGAAAAGGTCTGCTTTTTGGTTTGAATCCGTGGGTTTGAGTGAGGGGAGCAGCTTTTCTTGCACCATGGCGGTGAGGCGGGATGTCTCTACAAAGAGTGGGTGCTGCATGCCACGCTGCACCATGTCGCGGTGCTCTGCCGGGATAAAGTCAAATACCTCGTGCCCAAAGTGTGCGGAGTTCGGGTCGGGCGGCAAATCTGCTTCTTCTTCCGAAGCTTCTTGTTGCAGGTATTCCAAGCGATCCAACACGTAGGCTGCAGAGAGGTTGCCGTGCGGCATGTGAGCGTATTTTTCGAAAACGGTGGGGCAGATGGCGATGTAGGCTTCTGCTTCGTTGAGGCAGTTGTCCCACGCGCAGGCCGGGAAGTCTTCTCCCAACCCGGCGATGGCCGGGCCGCGGAATTTGCTCACATTGGTGACAATGTGGTGGCGGAAGGCCTCCAGATTGAACATGTGTTGGGTGTTGTCGTCTTCCCAAGTGGCCTCCCATTGGGGAAGGGAGGTAGTGAAGCTAAAGTGTGTGCTTTCAATGAGGAAGCGTACATCCCCGGCGGAGAAGAACTCGATGTAGAGCTGGTTGTTGAGCGATTTGCGGTTATCTTGGTCGCGGCACCGGCGGGAGAGGGTGATATCCCCCATGGTCATGGTGAGTGCGGGGCGGCGCATATCGCGCAGGATATCCGGTTCACTTCCCATGGCATCTGCCGCTGCGTGGTTGGTGAACTCGACCCGGCAGCCGGCAATGTCGCGGCGGCAGTTTCCTTCCAGTTCGTATTCTATAGGCTCGCCCCCATCCACGCACCAGAGGTGCAGGGTGGTGATGCCGTAGCGCGTGTTGTCAATAACACCGCGGGCAATCAGGGGTGAAATGGTGGCGAGCATGGGAAGGGGAATCAGACGGAGGGGGTATATGCCGGGGCCGGAAGGGTGGCTGCCAGTTTTGCTACGGCTTCGGGCGCGTTCATCAGCTCAACAACGGCATCCCATCGCCCCTGCATGAGGGCTTCTCGTGGCTCGGCCGGCATGCGTACCGGGATGGAGCCTGCCGCGGAGGAGATGGTCATTGTTTCCAAGTTGAGCGTCCATTCCGTATCAGGTTGTGCGGTGGTGATGGTGGTGAGGGTAGCCAAATCTGCTTGGGCGGCGCAGACGCAGGGCAGGCCGATACCGGAGCTGTTGCCGAAGAAGATTTCTGCAAAGGATTCTGCCACAACGGCGCGTATGCCGGAGCGTTTGATGGCTTGGGGGGCGTGCTCGCGAGAGGAGCCGCAGCCAAAGTTTTCGCCACCAATGATGATGGTTGCGCCGGCGTGCTGCGGGGCATCAATGGGGTGGCCTTTGGAGCTACCATCGGCGTTGAAGCGCTCATCATGGAACATGGTGCCTGCAAGTTCATCAAAGGTGACACATTTGAGGAAGCGTGCGGGGATGATGCGGTCGGTGTCCATATCAGCACCGGGTACGGGCACAGCCTTGCCGGTGACGGAGATGATTTTGTTGAGAGGCATGGTGGTGGGAAAGGTTGAGTTAGTGGATATTGAATACCTCGCGCGGGTCGGCCACGGTACCGGTGATGGCGGCGGCAGCTGCCATGAGCGGGCTCATGAGGAGAGTACGCCCGGTGGGGCTGCCTTGGCGGCCTTTGAAGTTGCGGTTGCTGGTGCTGGCGCAGATTTGGTCGCCTTCCAGCTTATCAGGGTTCATGGCCAGGCACATGGAGCAGCCTGCCAAGCGCCATTCAAACCCGGCTGCTCGGAAAATATCGGCAATGCCTTCTTTTTCACATTGAAGGGCGGTCATCTGCGAGCCCGGTACGGCCAAGGCTTTGATGCCTGGGGCCACTTTTTTCCCGCGGAGCAGGGGGGCTACGGCGCGGAAATCGGAGATACGGCCATTGGTGCAGGAGCCGATGAAGGCGACATGAACGGGCAGGCCTTTGAGGGGGGTACCGGGCGTGAGTTTCATGTACTCCAGTGCGGTGGTGTAGGCTTTGCGCGTTTCCTCGTCTTTGGCTTGCTCGGGGGCCGGGATGGTGCCGGAGATGCCGATGTTCATATCCGGGGAGATGCCCCAGGTGACGGTGGGTTCAATGTCCTCTGCCGGGATGATGACCACATCGTCATATTCTGCATCGGCATCGCTGGCAAAGCTCTTCCAGCGCGCGACTGCCGCTTCCCAATCGGCTCCTTTGGGGGCGTAGGGGCGGTCTTTGAGGTAGGCGAAGGTGGTGTCATCCGGGTTGATGTAGCCACAGCGTGCAGCGCCTTCAATAGCTAAGTTGCAAAGGGTGAGACGGCCATCCATATCCATGTTGCGGATGGCGGAGCCGCCAAATTCATAGGCATAGCCTAAGCCGCCGTCGGCGCCTAATTTGCCGATGATGTGCAGGGCTACGTCCTTGGCGGTCACGCCGGGGCGCAGGGTGCCTTCTACACGGATATTGCGCACCTTGAGCGGGCTCATGGCAAGGGTTTGGGTGGCCAGTACATCTCGCACTTGGGTGGTGCCAATGCCCATGGCGATGCTGCCTACGGCACCGTGGGTGGCGGTGTGGGAATCCCCGCATACGATGGTCATGCCGGGTTGGGTGATGCCGAGCTCCGGCCCGATGGAGTGGACAATGCCTTGATTGCCGGAGGGGAGATCGAAAAGGCGGATGCCGTTGGCTTGGCAATTGCTGCGCAGGGCGGTGAGCATGGTCTGGGCGCGGGGGTCGGCCAAGGGCTCTGCTTGGTTGTCCGTGGGGATGATGTGGTCCACCGTAGCAAAGGTGCGTTCGGGGTGTAGCACCGGCAGCCCCAGCTCCCGCAGCATGGCAAAAGCCTGCGGGGAGGTCACCTCGTGGATGTAGTGCGTGGCGATGAAGAGCTGTGTGCGCCCGTCCGGCAAGGTGCCGACGGTGTGCGCTTCCCATACTTTTTTGTAAAGTGTCTTGCCCATATTCGTTTGATTGTCCGAATTCTATCATGCGGGGCTTGTGGCGTCAAGATGGGGAAAGTGTCTCGCAGGGCTGCATGACAGGGAATTTTGGTGCTTCCCGCTCAATGCGCAGATACGGTGGGGGCCGGCGATTGCCACGGTGCACCAAGATGGAGCGTTTGGGTATGATGAGTATGTTTTTTTTGCGTGGGGTGGGCAAGCGGTGCGTCAAAAATTGGATTGACATCAGAGAATGCAGGATGATATAAGAACATCGCCCGTGCCTGAGGTGAATGGAACGGGCGGTCTTATGCTGCAAAATGTTGGAAGAAAGGTGGTAACTTAGGATGAAGACGAATCCGGGAGAGAAAAAAGAGGTGTGTGTGTTTACGTGTACTCCTAAGATGTGCGTATTAGCGGCATTGGGGTATATGGCAATGAGTGTGTCTGCTTTCCTGATAGGGTGGTTTGAGTGTTATGTGTCCCTTCCGGTGTTGGCGTGTCTGTGGTATAGCATCTGGAAATTGGCAAGAAAGAAGGATATAGTGCATGATGAAGGGTGGCAGTTGAGTATTAAGGATGTAGTGCAGTGGGGGCTGTTTGTTGTTTTTGCCGGTGCGTGTTTGTATGCTACGGGGATATGTGGCGGAGTGGAAACGCATCCGGACTATTCAAGTTTTCGGTATGCTTGCTACCATAATTTGATTGATGCGCCCTGGCCGGTTGTTTTGCCGAACGGCAGGGAGTTTTCATACTATGTGAGTGGGCTGTGTGTGCCGGCAATGTGTTCGCGCTTAAGTGATTCTCAAGAGGTGCAGCAATGGATATTGTTTGTGTGGGCATTGGTGCCGATTGTCTTGGCATTTACTCTCATGTTTGTGCAGATGCGGCGGGTTTCATGGCTGCTGGTTGCGATAGGATTGTTGCTGCTGACACCATTTGAAAGGGAGTGTTCAGTAGAATGGGTGGCAAAGGCCTATAACGTGGCGTGCTTCCATTTGTTCGGGGATGAATGGAATGCCCGGTATATATGTGGTAGATTGCTGGGTATGGGGAATAATTTACCTGCGTTGCTTGCCACGTCGGTTCCCATGTTGGTTTGTGTGTTGGTTGTTGTTTATAAACAACATGTGGCGTATGTGGTGCCTTTGGCGGTATCGATGTTGGCATGCATTTCCCCCATTGGTGCCGTGGCCATTTTTCCTGTAGCTTTGATGGTGTATGTGCAGGGGCTGTGCAACAGGAAGTTCACCTGGCGACAAGCAATCATAGGGTGTGTGCTGCCTGTGGCCATGAGCGTATTGTGGCTTTTGTATTTCGCTCGCAGTGAATCAGAAACGTATATAGGGCCCGTATGGGGAATCTGGAAATGGGAGTCTTTTATGGCGTATTACATCCCAGCACAAGTGTTTTTGCTGGTGTTGACGGGGCATTTGTTCTGGAAGTACAGAAGAAATGCTGCGTTTATGGTAGTGCTGCTACTTCTTTATTTTGTGCCTTGGGTGTACATGGGGTCGCAATTAAAACATGGGGGGTACAATGAGCTTTGGTTCAAGGGAGAATCAGCTTACGTGGTAGTGTTGGCGTATTATTTGGTGTGCGCGTGGAAAGAGCTGCCCAAGGTGGTGCGCCTGTTGTGGCTTTCATGTGCCGTGATACCACTTTGCGCCATGTGGAATACTTTCTCCCAGTTCGATGCAAACAAAAACGTAGAAGATAAGTGGAATGGGCACTTGTACCACCCGGGGTATCATTTTTTGAATCAGAGCACGCCGCCGTGCAAGGAGCCCGCTCTTTCCGGCATTTTGTTGCGAAAGGGTGGGGCATCCGAATGGCAATTCCCGGGCATGATTTTGCCCAAAGCGCCGGGGTGTGATTATACGCGGCCTGTCGTTCCTGAGAAGTGAATGGCGGCTCCATTAGCAGCCGCATTCGAGAGGTTGGGGCAAAAAAAGCAGTCACCTTCCGGAGAAGGTGACTGCGGGATGCTGAAAATAGTGCAATCTGTGCTTTAGCCGAGCACCTCGGCGCGCTCTTCGAGCAGCTCCTTGCAGGAGGCGTCAATCTTAGCGCGGGAGAATTCGTCGATGGGCAGACCTTCCACAATAGAGTAGGTGCCATCGGCGTTGGTGCGGGTGGGCTGGGAGCAGATGATGCCGGCGGGCAGACCGTACTTGGTGCCATCGGTGAAGGAGGCCACGGAGTACCAGTCGCCTTCGGCGGTGGGGGTGACCAAGTTCTTCACGGTCATGAGGGCAGCATTGGCTGCAGAGGCGGCGGAGGAAAGGCCACGAGCCTGGATGATAGCAGCCCCGCGTTGTTGCACGGTCTTGATGAAATCGGTGGTGAGCCACTCAGTATCGGAGATGACTTCGGTCACGGGCTTGCCGCAAATCTTGGCGTTGGTGAAGTCGGGGTACTGGGTAGCGGAGTGGTTGCCCCAGATGGTCATGTTGGTCACATCGGAGACGGCCACGCCGGCCTTGGCTGCGAGCTGAGCCTTAGCGCGGTACTCATCGAGCATGGTCATGGCGAAGAAGTTCTTCTTGTCCATGCCGGTGGCATTGTGAAGAGCGATGAGGCAGTTGGTGTTGCAGGGGTTGCCCACGACAAAGACGCGGCAGCCGGGAGCAGCGTTTTCGGCGATGGCTTTGCCTTGGCCGACGAACACCTTGCCGTTGATGGAGAGAAGATCCTTGCGCTCCATACCGGCCTTGCGGGGTACGGAACCGACCAGCATGCACCAGTCGGCATTCTTGAATGCCACAGCAGGGTCATCCGTAGCGACGATTTCTTTCACCAAGGGGAAAGCGCAATCTTCCAGCTCCATGACCACGCCCTTGAGCTTATCCAAGCAGGGGGTGATTTCAAGAAGCTTGAGGATGACGGGCTGATCTGCACCCAGCATTTCGCCTGCGGCGATGCGGAACAGAAGGGAGTATGCGATGTTGCCGGCAGCACCGGTCACAGTTACAGTTACAGGGGTCTTCATAACGCCGTTTATTATGCCTGAGTGCCTGCCAAAGTCAATCCTGAATTATGCATGCCAAGGTGCATGGCATGCTTTTTTTTGTCAGGAACACATTTTCCTGTTGACGAAACAGAAAACTACGGATATACTCACCCGCACACAGACAAAGGAGCGGTGGCTGAGAGGCTGAAAGCACCCGTTTGCTAAATGGACGTACTGCGTTAAACAGTACCGGGGGTTCGAATCCCCCCCGCTCCGCTGAAAGGCGCGCAATCTGCAAAGGTTGCGCGCCTTTAGTGTTGTACGACCGACGCGATATGCGCACTGCGGTGAAAGTCCGCGCGGAGCCGCGATGATGCGGAATCCCAGACCTGAAGAACAACTGCGGGGAGGTAACGAACCGTGGAAGAGGAAGTTCGAGGGGAAATCCCGACTGTACGAACAG